>OCTW013409528.1_pt1 | contig 15532 bp, 11 predicted proteins | sample 1539671 | NCBI WGS metagenome assembly OCTW01 (sample SAMN02144230, study PRJEB22623) | gut metagenome | biome: sheep rumen | host: Ovis aries | place: New Zealand
GGGTATGATCCTTGCGGAGACCAAAGAGGCACACCGTATCGAACATCTCATGGCGCCGCTCAAGAACGTCTTTGCCGCTATCTTCTTCGTCTCCGTAGGTATGATGATCAACCCCACTTCACTCGTTACCTATTGGGATTCAATCCTCTTTGTGGCACTGGTGATCATCGTCGGTATGATTACGTTCGGCACCCTCGGTTGCTGGTGGGGCGGCGAGACCTTCAAGGACGCTATGCAGACCGGTTTCTCCTTCGTCCAGATAGGTGAGTTCTCCTTCATCATCGCCGCACTCGGTTCCAAACTCAACGTCACCGACCCCGCTATCTATCCGATCATCGTGGCGGCTTCCGTACTCACGACGTTCTTGACGCCGTATATCATGAAGGCTACCGTGCCTTGCTATAACTTCCTCTACAACCACGCTTCGCCGCGGCTCAAAGCGAAGATCGACGCCCGCGAGCAGCAGGTAGAGGCTGAAGAGAAAGCCGCAGCCGAAGCCGCGGCTCAATCATCGAACGCTCCTTCCTCGGCAGACAAAGTGCGCAAAGCCGTTCGCAAGACGCTGGTCACCAAGCATGTAGTGGACCTCTTTATCAAGAACATGTCGGAGAACGACGAACCCAAAGAATAAGGTGGCCCAAGCCTTCCTCACCCGCACGGACGAATACAAAGACATCTTGGCGTAAGGCCAAGTGTTCGCCGTTCGCGAACAGCGAACAGCAACCATCCGGTATTTCCGGATAGTTCCCTAAGACGGGCTCCGGCTCGTCTTTTTTGTACTCCTTCATTCGTTCAACGTTCATTCGTTAACTCGTTCACTCGTTCATCCTTTCAACACAAAATCTCTGATTTTTTAATCTTTCGGTATGATTATTGGAAATAAATTTGCATATATCAAAAAAAAGTTGTACCTTTGCAGCGGATTTGCAATTTATAATTAATGTATGATAAATAGCAAAATGAATATTAACGTGCGAGATATCAGCGAATACATCGAGAAGATGGCGGGTGCTGAAGTGCAGATCTATCCATTGGATAAGGCAAAAAAACAAGCACTACCGATTCTTATTACGAATGCCTATCAGTTGCTGCAATGTCAGTTGCTGGGCGTCGAGGTGTGTCTGATGGTTTGCAAGGATGCGGATGCGACACCGATGCAGCTGAAGAAGCATTGCGCGATTGTGGAAAGGGCGTTGGAGATGCATGCTGTTGTGGTGTTGCCGGAAGTGAAGCCGTACAACATGAAGCGGTTGGTGGAAGCACGAGTGAACACGATTGTTCCGGGACGTCAGTTGTTCATGCCTTCGCTGCTGATGGATTTGCGCGTACAACGTAATCCGGTGGACATGCATGGCAAGCCGATGCCTGTGATGGCACAAGTGGTGTTGCTTTGCCATCTGCAGAAACAGAATCTGAACGGGATGTCGGCTCAGCCTATTGCGGAGTTGATGGGTGTTTCGTATCCGAACATCAACCGTGCTGTAAAATGGTTGGCGGACAATCATTTCGTGGAATTAACTCCGGGGCGTGAGAAACGGATGAGGTTCATCCGTGAAGGCAAGGAACTTTGGGAGCAAGCGTTGCCGGTGCTGCAGAGTCCGGTAGAGCGCGTGCTACGGACGGATAGGATATTGGATGCATATGTTTGCGGCGAGGAGGCATTGGCTGAATGGACGATGTTAGCTGAACCGCAAGAACGGCATTGGGCAATCTCGAAACAGGAAGCGCAGCACTTAGGACGGGATCTGGATAAGGAGTTTGGCGAGCATGTGGTGGAGGTTTGGCGATATGATCCGAAATTGCTGGGGAACAATAATATAGTAGATGTACTATCCCTATATTTGTCATTACGCGATACGAGTGATGAACGCGTACATAAAGAAATAAATCAATTAATGAAAGACAAACAATGGTGACGGGATTGGACTTGTTTAAGGAGCGGTTCGCTAAGTTTACAAGCAACTATGTCTTGATAGGTGGTGCTGCTTGCTATATTTATGAAGATATAAATGCTCAGGTTCCTCGTGCCACAAAGGATCTTGACATTATTTTGGTAGTAGAGGTATTAGCCCCTGAGTTTGGTCGCGAATTTTGGAACTTTGTTCGTGACGGAGAATATGAACAACGTCAGCGAGGAGCAGACAAGCATGAGTGTTTTCGGTTCCTAAAGCCCAAAGACAAGCGATATCCAAAGCAAATTGAGTTATTTGCACGTGATATAGGCGTGATAGATATTCCGGATGATGCCCATTTGGAACCTATACCATTGGGGGATGAATTGTCGAGTTTGTCGGCTATACTTATGAATGACTGTTATTATCACTACACGATTGAGCATAGTAGGTTGGAGAATGGACTGCATTTGGCAAATACGGAAGCTCTGATTTGTCTAAAGGCGAAAGCGTATAACGATTTGTGCGCACGCAAAGAGCAAGGGGACGATGTGGACTCGGATGATATAGAGAAGCATAAGAAAGATGTGTTCCGCTTGGCACCGATGTTGACAGAAGGAGCGCGTTATGCGTTGCCGGAAGAGATGGAGGCTGATATGCAGGAGTTTGTAACGCGAGTAGCAGATGAACTGCCAAATGAGAATTTTCTGCGGGCAGCCGGACTTGGTGCGCAAAGCGTTGAAGGATTGCTGGATGTATTGAAGAGAGCATATTTACAATGAAGCCGTTTGTGGTGACATATCCGGAAGCGAAATCACTGGTTATCTGCGGGGATATACATGGTGAGTTTGTGCCGCTGGTATACGAAATGTGTGTCCGCTACGGGATGCACGATACGCTGGTGATTGTGGCAGGAGATTGCGGATTCGGGTTTGAGAAACCGGGTGCGTATGAGCAGGTCTTTCGACGAATTGAGAAGCGTCTATCGCAGAACAACTGCTGGATAGCGATGGTGCGGGGCAATCATGACGACCCTGCGTATTTCGCCACGGACGCGACAGAACATACGGCTGTGGAGCACAAACGCTGGCGCACGGTGCCGGATTATGCCGTGATCCAATCGTGCGGACGAACGATACTCTGCGTCGGAGGTGCTATCAGCGTAGATCGGCAGATCCGCAAACAAGAGATGGCTCGCCATCCTGGTAAGGTCTATTACTGGCCGGACGAAGCCCCTAAGTACGACGCGTCCTCTTTGGACGCAATCAGTGATGCGGGTTTGAAGATTGACATTGTAGTGACGCATACCGCTCCATCTTTCTGTGAGTTTCAGACGAAAGGCGGACTCTCTTCTTGGGCGCAGAACGACCCGACTTTGCTCGAAGAATGTGACGCAGAGCGGCATACCATGGATGCTATCTTGGCGCATCTGAAGCGAGACGGGCATCCGCTGGAGCGTTGGTACTATGGTCATTTTCATAACTCGTGGCATAGTGAAATAGATGGTCTGTGGTACAAGATGCTGGATATAAAGGAATTGCTGGAAGTACCAAGAATCGTAACTACCTAACTACCCTTTTGACCGACTCACGACCGAGACACGACCGAGACACAAAAATGAACTATAACGGGCATCTCTACGATGTCCGCGGAATCCGCCTGCAATAAAAACGGCAGCCTTTCGGTTGCCGTTTCTGATGCTTTCGACTTTGAAACTTTAGAACTTTAAACTTCTCTAAACTCTCAACTCTCAACTTTATTTGATCTCAATCTGCTTCGTCGTCTTGCCGACTACTTTCTCGAGTTTCGGCAGTTCGATAGTCAGAATACCGTCTTCTACCTTCGCGTTGATTTCTTCTTCGTTCACATCATCCGGCAGACTGTATTTCTGCTCGTAGTTGGTGTACGAGAACTCGCGGCGCAGATAGTGCGAGTGTTTGTCTTCCTCTTTGTGTTCGAACTTGTTCTCAATGGCGACGCAGAGGTTGTGATCCTCATCGACATGAATGCGACAGTACTCTTTCTTTACGCCCGGCGCTGCCAGTTCAACGATATACGCTTTCTCGGTTTCTTTGACGTTAACCGACGGAGCGGTTGTACTAACGGTGTTCATCAGATCCGAGTTCAGAAACTCATCAAATACTGTTGGGAACCAACTGTTTCTACGATACATTGCAGGTGTCATAATTCAATCTCCTATATTAAGTTAAACAATCTTGCGTTGTTTGCGGTCTGTAGGAGTTGCTGCCTTGGGGTCCCCGATGTGAACCGAACGAAGTGTTCGCAGTGGGGAGAGCGGAGGCAGGAGTTGCTTTTGCGATTTAGCAGAGCGGTATCGCTTGTCGCAAGCTCCTCGCCGATCGCGATTTCACCCTGAATATTGCAATCTCCGTGCCAACCCCTCCATCCCTGCCATTTTGTCCACCTTTGTGCCAAATTGTCCATTTTCGTGCCATTTTGTCCACTTTCTCTTGCATATGTCAAAAAATTATTGTACCTTTGTGCCCGAAATTATAAAATGGGAAATTTTGTCACCACTGGTGACCAAATTATCGCGCAACTTGCGGCCAAATTGTCGCAACAGTGTCGCGACAATTAAAAAGTAACAAAACTGAGCGATTGAAAGACTATTTCGCAAAGTTGTGAGATTGAAGATGAAATAATAGACTATGGCAGATATTAGAGTATTCATAAGCAGCGTCCAGAAGGAGTTCGCCAACGAACGGCGGCTCTTGTGCGATTACATCCGCACAGACGGCTTGCTCGGGCGGTTCTTTGTGCCGTTCATCTTTGAAGACATGCCAGCTTCTGAGGTGTCCGCGCAAAAAGCGTATCTCACGCAAGCAGCTGAGTGCCATATTTACCTCGGTATTTTCGGTACGCAATATGGTTACGAGGATGCAGAAGGTATCTCCCCCACCGAACGCGAATACGATACGGCCACGGCTCAACACGCGCATCGGTTGATATATACCTTGCGCACAGACACACAGCGTCATCCTAAAGAGCAAGCCTTCATTAGCAAGGTAGAGCAAGAAGTTGTCCGCCGTGGGTTTGCCTCCTACGAAGAACTGCGCACAGCTGTTTATAACTCGCTTGTGGATTATCTGGTTCAGAAAGAGATCATCCGCCGTGTGCCTTTTGATGCAGCGGCTCATCCAGTAGCCACATATGACGATATCGACCCGGAGAAAGTACGGACTTTTGTGAATCGCGCCAAAGAGAAACGCAATTTCCCGCTGAACTTTGAAGACGGTATTGAGAAAATATTCTCAGCTATCCATGTACTCACGGACGATGGTCGTCTGACGAATTCGGCACTATTACTTTTCGCAAAAGATCCGCAACGCTTCTTCCGCACATCGGAAGTCCGCTGCGCCCAGTTCTACGGTACGAAAGTGGAAAAGCCCATCCGCAATTATCAGGTTTTTACCGGTTCGCTCTTTGAGATGATTGACAAGGCGGTGGGTTTTGTCATGTCGCGTATTGATGCACGCGTGGGTAAACGCGATCTATCGCCTGACGCTCCTGTGGAATACGAACTTCCGGAGAGTGCAGTAGCCGAAGCGATTGCTAATGCCGTAGCGCACCGCGACTATACCAGCAATGCGAGTGTGCAAGTTATGCTTTTCCGCGACCGTCTGGAGATTTGGAATCCGGGCAGACTACCCGATGGCTTCACGATACAGAAACTGCATGAGGTGCATCGGTCCGAGCCGACAAACCCAGTCATTGCACATCCGCTTTTCATGGCGGGCTATATCGAGCATCTGGGCACAGGTACTACTGATATGATTGCCGATTGCGAAGCTCTCGGTCTCCGTACGCCCGAATTTATCCAAGCGGACGACTTCCGTACGATTATCTATCGTCAAGAAAAAGTGTCAGACACAGCCGAAAAAGTAACTGAGCTAGACGAAAAAGTAACTGAGCGGCCTCAAAAAGTAACGGAGCTAGACGAAAAAAGTAACGGAGTAAGCCCCAAAAGTAACGGAGCGGAGCAAAAAAGTAGCCAAGTGCGCTTGACTGCAAAACAGAGAAAAGTGTTAGAGTTCTGCGACGTAATACCTCGTACAGCACAAGAGATCTTGGAAATGGTTGGGGTAAAATATCAGACCAAGACACGCGAGCAGTATGTTAATAAATTGGTCGAAGCCGGCTTATTGCGCCCGACCACCGTCCACAGAAACGATTCTAATCGCCGATACATCACCGCTCACTCATCCACCGAGCGATGAGCGGGATAGAACCGAGAGACAAAGCACAAATAAAACAAACATACTTCCATGACTAACCGTTATTTCTACCAAGAAGACATAGCCACATTCCTTGCGGAAGATACTAACTCCATCTTCGGCAAAATGTCGCGCGCTGATGGCAAAGAAAATCCGTAAGTACTACGAGAGTTTGTAAATCAAAAAGGAACAGGCTGCAACATGTTTAATCCTATAACCCTCATACAATCTGTTTGGAGATGGTTTACCAATACTTTCTCGCGATTGACTTCATTTACCCAATTGAAGTTTTTCTTAATCAGCCTTTTCCTATTTGGAATAGGATGGTATTATATCAAATGCTACGAGACTCCGATATATCAAACTGGGCACGAGATGCGTTATTTCTCGTGTGAGCCGGATGATGCTCCTAATGTAGAGTTACATTTCCGTTTTAATCATAATAATTTAGAGGGCGGAATTACCTATTGCTCCTGTATTGTTGACAGCATAAATCTTCGTCCGGTAAAAGAGATAGACTCTCTCGTAGAACCTCTTGTATTGACACAAATTGAGAGTTATGTCGATTCTACAGAGATGATTTTCGGAGAGGGAGTCAAACGCCGTGTCACAACTTACGACACGATTACCCTCGGAATGCTGATGCGGACAACGATCCCATTACGCCAACCCTTCCTTTTTAAACAACGTTCCATCTTAGGGTCTACCATCAATAAGACCCATATCAGTCTTTGCGGACTTCAACATTGTCAATATATCAACGAGAAAACATATAGAATAGATGAGCGACTACAGGTATCGGATTATTGTTATACTACAGACTGCGTGTTAGACTCTCGCCACATGATTGCTAAAGATACCTTTGAATATCCTATTGCCTGCAAGCCCCAATGGAGATGCAAAGGGGATCTGTCCACTTTTATCTTCCGATTTGCCGGTGGTGAAGCAGAGACAAATAGTTACAATATTGGCAAAATATGTTGTGAGTTTAATGATTACATAGCTATTCGAACCATGCATCCTCAGCCTGATAGTGTTTGGGCAACAGGTTTCGCATATACAGATCCGCAAACATTAAAACTTGTCCAAACACAAGGAGCGGATGGTTTTGGTTCATTCCCACGTATGGAAGCATGGCAAATGGTGCGAACCTTTGCTTTGACTACATTATTAGCAACATTAATCTCATTGTTCTTGGGATTGTTATACAATTTCATCAGTAGGAGACCCGCAGTACTCTCATTTTCTATTCTTACTATCGCATCTCTTATTATCTCCTTATTAGCTTATATATTGGTATATGAATGGACGTCCTCTGCTTATGATTATCGATCCCTCTCTGGCGTATTGGGATTAGTCGCAAAACTGGCGATCTATATATTAATCTGTATTATTTCGTATCAGTTCATGTATCTTATATGTAAGAAATACAAGGTAAATATATGGGCTATCATTATTATCATTCCATTATATTTTATCGTCTCTCATATCTCTATTCGACTTACTTCCGGAGAATTAATGGGTGGTATTGGTTTTGCTGCAGGAGGAGTGATATGGATTCTATGCGTTCTTTTGCCTATCATAATATATTTGCGTCGCGAAAGCCATTTTGTCAGAGTCTTCCGCCGCTATTTTCATTCCCGTCCGACCGATAGAGGTCGTTTCTCTAGCAAAGTAGAGAAACTGCGGAAGATAACAATATCTATGTGTATTTTTCTTTTGGCTGCATTAATTGGCGTGATTGCAAACATACATAATGCGAGTCCGTTATTTGCACGCCTTATAATTATAATGGTTTCGATTGTGACACTTCTTTGCGTGGATATGCTCTATGTTATTACGCTCGCAAAGGTGGTAGGGAAAAGCCCCTGGAAAGGGGTTGCTATGGTCTCTTCTATTTTGTCGCCATATGCGAATTATTTCTTTTTCATAGCGATGATATACGTGTTGTTGGCTTATTTATCTGGATTCATGTTATATTCGGCTATGATTTTTGCCTTGCTTTTCTTAATCGTGTATATATCAATTGTCTTACTTCCTTTCGTATACAAACCCGCAGTAGTATTTAGGTATCTGAAATATACGCGCCCGAAAAGGACAGCAACCCGAAAAAAAGTAATTCGTCATTTATACCATATGTAACATGAAATTATCGCAAGAGAAAATAGATAGGATACACAGGATCTCCGATCGGTGCATAAAAGGCATTATTTTCGGTGGTATTGTGGTACTGTTTCTAAAGCCTGGCATTTGGTTTTGGTGGGTTGCAGGAATATTGTTGGCGGTCGCTATAGTCGTGAATACAATTTTTGCTCACTGGGCTACTGATGAAGAAAAAGAGGAACGCAAAGCGGAACTAAAAGAAGTCGCGGTGAGGAAATCTTAACCCCGAATCACAATGCAAAATGAAAAATATTAAAAGCGTGTCAGTCGCAGAATTGATTACTGACGAAAACATTATGGCAACATCAACGCAACAGAAACAGGAGTTATTTAAGTCTATCTGGGCGATCGCGAATGAGTTACGCGGGTCAGTAGATGGTTGGGATTTCAAGCAGTATGTGCTGGGAATGCTGTTCTACCGCTATATCTCGGAGAACATCACCAACTACATCAACAACGAGCAACTCAAGGCCGGTTATCCCAATTTCGATTATGCGGCGTTTGATGATGCGCAAGCCGAGTCCGCGCGGGCAAGTATCGTCGCGGAGAAAGGCTTCTTTATTCTGCCGTCTCAACTCTTCTGCAATGTACGCAAACACGCGCATCACGATGACCAATTGAACATGACGCTGGATGCTGCCTTCAAATCGATAGAAGCTTCTGCAATTGGCACCGACAGCGAGGATGATATGAAAGGTCTGTTTGACGACCTCGATGTCAACTCTACCAAACTCGGTTCATCGGTGGACAAGCGCAACGAACGTCTCGCGCGTATTTTGGACGCGGTGGGTGATATGAACCTGGACGGACCGCAAGGCAATAAGATTGATGCTTTCGGCGATGCCTATGAGTTCTTGATGAAGATGTACGCAGGCAATGCCGGTAAGTCCGGTGGAGAATATTTCACGCCTCAAGAAGTGAGCGAATTGCTCGCTCGTATCGCTACGCATAACAAGACGAAAGTGCGCAAGGTATATGATCCTGCCTGTGGTTCGGGTTCGCTGCTCATGCAGGTTGCCAAAGTCATCGGCAAAGAGAACGTGCAGCAAGGTTTCTTCGGTCAAGAGATCAACCAAACGACCTACAACCTCTGCCGAATCAATATGTTCCTCCATGATATCAACTATAATCATTTCAGTATTGCTTTAGGCGACACGTTGATGGAGCCTCAGCATTGGGATGACCAGCCGTTTGATGTCATCGTATCTAATCCACCCTATTCTATCAAATGGAAAGGCGACGATAGTCCTGTTTTAATCAATGATCGTCGTTTCTCTCCCGCTGGTGTGTTAGCGCCTAAATCGAAAGCCGATTTGGCGTTTACGATGCACATGCTCTCATGGTTAGCAACCGACGGAGCCGCAGCTATCGTTGAGTTCCCGGGCGTGCTTTATCGTAGTGGTGCAGAACAGAAAATACGCCAGTATCTGATTGACAACAACTATGTAGATGCGGTTATCCAGTTGCCGGCAAACCTTTTCTTCGGTGTGTCTATTGCTACTTGTATCATCGTCATTCGTAAGAACAAGACGGACAACAAAGTGCTGTTTGTCGATGCTTCGAATGAGTTTGTACATGAAGGCAATAAGAACAAACTGACGGAAGAGAATATCAGCCGCATCTTAGGTCTGTATGTCAACCGCGAGGATGTGCAACATCTGACTGCACTTATCAGCAATACGGCTATAGCAAAGAATAGCTATAATATCTCCGTCAACAACTATGTAGAGCAAGAAGATACGCGTGAGCATATTGACATTGACAAGCTGAATGCAGAACTGAAAGAGATCGTAGCGCGTGAGAACAAACTGCGTGCACAGATTGACGAATTGATTGCTAACATCTAAAGAAAACGCCTTATGACACATATTGAACAATTGATACAGGACATGTGTCCAAATGGCGTCGAGTTCAAAAAACTTGGCGAGGTTTGTGAATTAAAGCGAGGTTCAGGCATTACAGAAAGCCAAGCGATAGAGGGTAATATCCCTGTTATTGCTGGTGGTCAAAAACCGGCTTATTATCACAACCAAAGTAATCGTGAGGGGCAGAATATCACAGTTGCCGGTTCTGGCGCTTATGCAGGGTATGTAGCATTTTGGGAACAACCGATATTCGTATCTGACGCATTTACAGTAACTCCGAAGGACACTTCTTTAGATATTAAGTTTGTATATTATTTCTTGAAGAATATTCAAACCCAGATACATAACACAAAGAAGGGAAGTGGAGTACCCCATGTACATCCTTCGTCTATATCGGATTTCGAAATCCCTATTCCACCTCTTGAGATACAAGAACGGATAGTTGCTATTCTAGATGCGTTTTCCTCGTTGGCAGCGGAGCTGCAAGCGGAGCTGCAAGCGGAGCTGCATTTGCGTCGTAAGCAGTATGAGTACTATCGTACCCAACTACTTACGCCACACTCAGATGGCAATTCTGCTGACAATTCCGATGATTGCAATTGGGAATGGAAACAGATTACCGATATAGCTGATACTTTTATAGGTTTGGCAACTTCTGTGACGAAATACAAAAGACCGCAAGGCGTTTTGTTACTTCACAATTCTGATATTAAGGAAGGAAGAATTGAGTTGAAAACAGTAGAATACCTAGACACAGATTTTGTTCAAAAAAATGGTTCTAAAATACTACACACAGATGATATAATTACAGTACACACTGGTGATGTAGGAACATCTGCTGTCATTACGCCTGAATATGATGGAACTATCGGGTTCACTACAATCTCATCAAGAATAAAAGATAAAACAATTATTACTCCAGCATTCTTGTGCAAGATATTGAATTCGGAAGTTTGTAAGAATGCAATCGCATCCAAGACCATAAGCGATAGAAACAATCTTAATCTTGCCTCGTTTGATGAGTTGAGAATTCCTATTCCTCCTCTCGCAGAGCAAGAGCGGATCGTAGCTATCTTGGATAAGTTCGAAGCCTTGACGACAAGCCTTTCCGATGGTATCCCTGCGGAGCAAGCAGCGCAGCAGAAACGCTACGAGTATTACCGCGACAAGCTACTAACTTTTGAAAAACGACCTTAAGGACTCTAATGACACTAAAGACTCTAAAGACCCTAAAATTTTCACCAACATGGAGCAATTAGTACCCAATCATGGCAACTACAAAAAACTGATCAGTTATCAGAAGACCAACGTGATTTTCTGTTTGACGTACTATTTTGTGGAGCACTATCTGCAAAAAGGCGACCGCACATATGACCAGATGTTACAGGCGGCGCGTTCAGGCAAACAGAATATCATTGAGGGTAGCGCCGCCAGTAGTACTTCCGCCAAGACGGAGATTAAACTGGTTAATGTGGCGAAAGCCAGTTTGCAGGAACTGATAGAAGATTACGAGGATTATCTCAAGACGCGTGGTCATCGTCAGTGGGAAGAAGGGTCTGCAGAGTTGGAAACGATGCGCAAGTTAGGCAAAGAGCACAACGATGCAGAGTACTTCATGTCTCTGGCAGAGACACGTCCACCGGAGACGATTGCCAACATGTGCATCGTGCTTATCAAGCAGGCTGATTATCTGCTCTACCGCCAATTACAGCGGCTGAGCGATGACTTTCTCAAAGAAGGCGGATTCTCCGAACGCATGTTCCGCCTCAGAAAAGACCTTAGAGACCCTAAGGACCCTAAAGACCATAGCGACCCTAAAGACCCTAAAAAGCCATGAAACTGATTTCTGAAAACCCGCAATCGACGGTTGTATCCAAATACGAATACAAGCCTTCTTCCCGCACCGCTTATCAGAGCGAAGCGCAGTTGGAAGATGCACTCATCGCGCAGTTGCAAGCACAGGGATATGAGTACCTGGACATTCATACTTCCGAGGAGATGGAGGCTAACCTGCGCAAGCAGTTGGAGATACTGAACGACATCACTTTTACCGACAATGAGTGGCAAGGGTTCTTCCGGGTTCATCTGGCAAACCAAGGTGCGTCCTTCAAAGATAAGACTACCCTTCTACAAGACGACAAGACCTCGCAGTTGGTACTCATCCGCGATAACAAGACCTTCCAGAACATCAAACTGATAGACAAGAAGCATATCCACGAGAACCGTTTGCAAGTCATCCATCAGTACAAAGCCGATGCCGGTAAACGCAAATGTCGGTATGATGTGACGATACTGGTGAACGGCTTGCCGTTGGTACATATCGAACTCAAGAAACGCGGCGTAGCTATCAAAGAAGCCTTCAACCAAATCAACCGCTACCACCGCGATGCGTTTGGTATCGATAATGGTCTGTTTGACTATGTGCAGTTGTTCGTCATCAGTAATGGCACAGAAACCAAATACTACTCCAACACCACCAGCCGTGGTGCGTTTACCGAACTGAACCGCAAGAAGCCCAACGATGCACCATTAGAGGATGGAACGAAGACCTGCGATTCGTTTGAGTTCACTTCCTATTGGGCAGATACAGAGAACACGCCTATTCGCGAACTGACGGATTTCACCGCTACTTTCTTCGCACGGCATACCTTGCTCAATATCCTCACGCGCTATTGCGTCTTCACTGCCGACCAGAAACTGATGGTGATGCGTCCGTATCAGATTGCCGCCACCGAAGCTATTCTGCAAAAAATACTCATCTCTACCAACCAACGCAAGATGGGTACGATTGATGCCGGTGGATATATATGGCACACCACCGGTTCGGGTAAGACGCTCACGTCCTTCAAGACCGCGCAACTATGTACCCAACTGGAATATGTGGACAAAGTGCTGTTTGTCGTGGACCGCAAAGACTTGGACTACCAGACGATGAAGGAGTATGAGAAGTTCAAGAAAGGATGCGTCAGCCATAATAAATCTACCGCGGTGCTGCATGAGCAGTTGAGCAAAGACAAAGACCGCATCATTATTACGACCATTCAGAAACTCAACCAGTTCTGCAAGTCCGAGCAGAAACATCCGATATACGACAAGCATGTGGTAATCATCTTTGATGAGTGCCACCGCTCGCAGTTCGGCGATATGCATAAACTGATTGTCAAGCGGTTCCATAAATATCATATCTTCGGTTTTACCGGCACGCCTATCTTTGCAGAGAACGCACAGCAGGCATTGCTCACCACGCCGCAACTCTTTGGCGATTGTCTGCATACCTATACGGTGATCAACGCGATTGCGGATGAGAACGTACTGCCGTTCCGCGTGGAGTATATCAAGACCGTAGGAACAAAAGAAGGTATCGATGATGCTCAGGTGCGGGATATAGACCGCGAACGCGCATTGCTTGCACCGGAGCGCATCCATAATATCGTGGAGTATATCTTGCAGCATTTCGACCAAAAGACTTACCGCAATCGGTCCTACAAACTGGATGACAAACGTGTGACCGGATTTAACTCCATTCTCGCTACGGCTTCTATCGATGCAGCCAAACTCTATTACACGGAGTTCCAGCGTCAGCAAGACCTCTTGCCGGAAGAGAAACGGCTGAAGATAGCGATTATCTACAGCTATGGAGCCAACGAAGAGGTGGAGCTGAATGGCATCTTGGATGAGGAGAATAGCGATAGTGCCGCTAAACTGGACCAGTCATCCCGCGATTTTCTCGAAGCGGCTATTGCGGATTATAACGAGATGTTCGGCTGTAACTATGACACCTCATCTGATCAGTTCGGCAATTACTACAAAGACTTATCCAACCGGATGAAGAACCGCGAACTGGACATGCTCATCGTGGTCAATATGTTCCTTACCGGTTTTGATGCTACTACGCTCAATACGCTCTGGGTAGATAAGAACCTCCGGCAACACGGACTGATGCAAGCCTATAGCCGTACCAACCGTATCCTCAACACCATCAAGCAGTTTGGTAATATCGTCTGCTTCCGCAATCTGGAGCAAGAGACTAACGATGCTATCACGCTCTTTGGAGATAAGAATGCTTGTAATATCGTGCTGCTCAAATCCTACGACGATTATATCAACGGCTATACGGACGAAAACGGTAAGAAGCATATCGGTTTTGCCAAGATTACAGAAGCACTCAAGCAACTCTTCCCCGACCCGGCGAACATGCCGCTGATCGGAGAGGAAAAAGAGAAAGAGTTTATCCGGCTCTTTGGCTCGTACCTCCGCATGGTCAACCTGCTAAACACCTTCGACCGTTTTGAAGAAGACAAACAGAACTATATCTCCGACTTCGCAGAGCAAGACTATAAGTCCGTTTACCTCGATTTGAATGAGAAATACCGCCATCATACCGAAGGCGAGGTCGTGGATATCAACGATGATCTGACCTTTGAGATTGAACTCATCAAACAGGTAGAAATCAATATTGATTATATCCTCGAACTCATTGCTAAGAAAGTTCCTAAAGACCCTAAGGTCCCTAATGGCCCTAAAGACCTTAATGACATCCTCTCCAAAGCGATTGGTTCCAGTCCTGCGTTGCGTAACAAACGCGACCTCATTGACGCTTTTGTCAAACGCTACTCGCCGGATAAGGAAATCGGCAAGCAATGGATGGCGTTTGTGCAGGAACAAGCGCAGCAGCAGTTGGATGAGATTATCGCGACAGAGAACCTCAAACCTGAGCAGACAATGGCCTTTGTACGCAAAGCATTCCAGACAGGAGAAGTGGAGATGCAAGGAACAGCCATTACCCAATGTCTGCCGCCGCTTCCGCTTTTCAGCGCCAATAACGAGCGAGAGCAGACCAAAGCGCGTGTCCTTGCTAAACTCTGCGACTACTTCGACCGCTTCTACGATATTTATGAGTTTGAATAGTGTTAGCAGCATTGGAGGATTATCAGCAGCAATTAGCACAAATAGGCCAACAGATTGCAAATGCACAACAAGAATATAACATCGTAAATCCTTTTTATGGAAGAGGTCCAAGAATAGATGATATTGAATACGAGCAAAAAAAGAAGGAACAAAAAAAGAATCTTGATCAGCTGAAACAACAGCGCAAGAAGATTGTTTGGCAGATACAAATCATAGAATCTTTCCTTCAAAAACAATAACCACCCTGCCCTGTCCTCACAATAATATAGATTGCCCTTGTACAAAAGAGGGATGCCCGCGCCACGGAAAGTGCTGCGAGTGCGTCGCACATCACAAAACCCACGGATCCAAACTACCGGCGTGCTTGAGGGGGATAGATTGGCAGAAATAATTGATCCCTCTTCGTTAAGTTGCCCTAACTTCAGTTAGGGCGGAAGCCGTAGCCAAACCGACGCCCCGGATCGTCAAT
>OCTW013417283.1_pt1 | contig 15521 bp, 16 predicted proteins | sample 1539671 | NCBI WGS metagenome assembly OCTW01 (sample SAMN02144230, study PRJEB22623) | gut metagenome | biome: sheep rumen | host: Ovis aries | place: New Zealand
TGGATCACGCCGGATACAGTCCAACCGGATTCCTCATCATAGGTATCCTGGGTTTCCGCTTCCTCCAGCATGGCATCCATCTCTTCCGGGGTCACCACAACCACTTCCGGATCTGTCTCTGATTCTGCAGCTGCAGCCTCAGATTCAGGAGTACTCTCTGCCTCCGGAACAGCTGTCTCAGTCTCTGCCGGAGCCGTTTCCGAGGATACGCTTTCCTCCAGAGCGGCGGGCTCTTTCTGCGTGCTTTCCTCTGCCACATACGATTCTGTTGGTGTACTCTCTTCCATCGAATCTGCCTCTGCAGGATCGCTTTCATCTGCTGCAGGCGGGTCTTCTTCATCTTCCTGATTGTCCGATTCAGCTGGTTCTTCCGAAAAATCCGCTTCTTCATCCCCGGCATCGTCATCCTCTGCGATGCTCTCCGCCGCTTCTTCCTCTGACACGTCAAAGGATTCCGCCGCCATTTCTTCCATCATTTCCTCTTCCGCCATGGCTGCATCTGATTCTGCCGCCATGATTACATCAGCGGTTCCGGCTTCATCCACTGTTTCCGTAACGGCCGCCATTTCCTCTTGGAAGGCTTCCCCCGTGAACTCATAAAAAACAGAGGATTCTTCTGAATCTTCGAAGGTGTCCGGTACGTATGATTCTGCTGCTTCCGGTTCCGGAATCATCGCAGCTTCTGATTCCGGCACGGGGTCTGCTTCCGCATCCTCGCCCTCTTCACCGGACTGTCCGTCATCGCTGTCATTTCCCTCCTCGGAAACCTGCGGTTCCGTCACCGGTTCTTTTACCGTAATGCTGCGGCTGACCCGGTAGACCGGATGCATCTCGTTCATCGGCTCCACGTAATACACTGCCTTGTAGGTATCCGCATTGTTTGCGGAAAAGTCTGTCCCGGCAGCATTTTTCGCCTCGAAGAACGACACTTTCACCTTATCCCGGTTCGGGATCTCCATGTTGGTGAAGTCATTCTTCAGGTCAATCTCCGTGCCAAAATCCACTTCATAATCCTTTGCTTCCACGATCTCATCCGGATCCAGCTGGTCCTTAACGTCCTTCAGTTCCGGCAGGGACGAAACATACTCCCTCAGCTCATCCTTCGGAATGATCTCCGAGGCCATTACCGTCATGGGCGTTACTACCGTAGTCAGTACCATCATCGCGGACAGAAGTCCTGAAATCATTCTTGTTACCCAGTTTTTCTTTTTCATTCTCGCTTCATTCCTTTCATGGTTTTTTAAGTTGATTGGCCAATCTGAAAAAACAGGTGCATCCTAAGTCTTCATGGGGCAGTTCCTCCTTCCCGGAATGAATAAGCTCATTCCTTCCACTAACCCCAAACAACCGGCACCCCAGGAAAGCTTTGAGAATAAAAAAGTCAAAAAAAAAGCAGCCCGAAGACTGCTCCCATAAAATCAGGATATTTTATTCTTATTCCCTCTTCGTTTCCCCGAATCCTTTAAACAAATATACTCCAAGCACCGCATTAAACCCAACAGCAGCAAATGTGCTGAATCTTTCGAAGATTCCAAAATACTGCGGTGGGAATGCAACCATTCCGATCGGGCCCATAAACATCATGCCAAGAGCGATCGCCGCCCAGATTCCGACTCCCCTGACCTCTTTATCCTTACATCCGGAAATTATAAGTATTGTCAGGGAAATAATGGACAGTATGACAACACCCGCCGTAACAGCCATATGCATCACTTCCTGGGAGCCCGCGATATCCTTGCCTGCATCAGAAAGGGCGAACATCTGGTACCCTACCCTGGAAACCCAGTTCATGATTGTAAAAAGATATATTCCAAGCCTGAACAGCCTGGTTGATATCTTATTATCTGCGACGTATACCGCTATACATGTTGCACACACTACGCTGCCTGTTTCATAAAGTGCCGATAACTGGCTCCACAGATGCCTGGACGGTGCCGAATCTGCAGACAGGTCACTGGCCGCCTGTTCCATCCAGTTATAGCCGGGAAAAGCTATGGGCGAGAAGATCATCGCCGCAGCATAAGAAGCGAGTGCCAGTATGCCCAAAAGGCCGATCCGGTTTATCAGTTTCCTGTTCATTTTCATTCTCCGATCTGTGTGCTGAACCACTTTATGAAGTCAGTTATCCTGGCCGGGACAGGAAAGTTGCCCTCACCTAATCCGCTTTCATCACCTGCTGTGATCTGATCCATCCTGTAGTCGATCAGGGAATGGATGGTAAGCGAATAGGTCATCGCTGCCATATCCGCATCCTTACTGCTGATCTTTCCATGAACGGCCAGCGCATAAAACAAATCTCTGGTTCCGGCAAGCATGCGCTCTGTTTCCTCCACCATGATCTTTGCTGCCGTCGGATTTGTTGACCGTTCTGAATACAGGACTTTGAAGAATTGCAGCAGGTTCCTGTTGGACAGCATTCCCATGTATGTTGATACAGAATCCGTCAGGATCTCCTCAAGGCTCTTTTCTTTAAACACTTCGGCGTAATTGGCCGGTGCCTGCCTGTTGTTCTTTTGAGCCTGTTCCCTTAAGAGCCGGTACATCTCGTGAATGATTTCATCCTTCGATTTAAAGTGGTTATACAGCGATGGCGCTTTAATCCCCACCCTGTCCGCAATCTGTGTCATGGATACGCCTTTTATCCCATTGTCAGACGCAAGTTGCAATGCGGCATAGAGTATCTCTTCTTTTCTGGTCATACGGTCATGCTCCTCAGTCAACTTTTATATATTAGTTTTTATACTAACATATATTAGTTTTTTGTCAATAATAAAGCTCCCTGAGCTTTTGAAATCAGGGAGCCTGCATACAGTTCAATCCGGCAATCTCAATCGCCTATATATATCCCTCATAGGAGCCTTTTATACAAACATATCCGCCTGATATGAAAAATCGAAAGCATTAACTGAACATTATATTTCCGGCATTCGTGCGAACCTGTCGTCTGATAAGGTTTTCTTCTCCAGCCATCCCCGGAAAAGGCCTCCCTGAATCAAGGATATTATGATGAAGAAAACGTCCGCAAACACAATGAAGATGAATGACGGAATCAGGATCCGCGTATATTTCTTTCCGGCAGAGGTACTTTTGCGGATATAAGAACCCATCCGGCCGAGATAATATAGTACCCCCAGGTTGAAGAACAGAAGCAACAGCGCACTTTCCCCAAAACTGAGCCAGGCATCCTCAGGGAAGAAGTTCCCTGTGCTTCCCGCGCTGAAAATGGTGTTCAGCAGTAACAAACCAATATCTACGACAAACAGGATCCGGGTGACATTCAGCATCACACCGCCGCCGATCCCGACGCCGCCGCACCAGTTCAGGCCGGCCCTGGCGCAGAAATTCTCCATCATCTGCATCAGTGGCTCATTCTGGCGGCCTTCAATAAATCCGTTATTGGAAATGCAGTAAACGTTGATGTGCAGATCGTTCGCTTTGCAGAAAACTTCCATCTCTTCCATGAAACGGAGCACATGGGAAGGGATGCCGTCCACATAGAGCGGGATCCCCAGCACAACGTCCCTCGCATCCCTGATCTGATCAAGAATGCGGGTATGGTCTGCCGGGTTTCGCAGCTTTTCACTTACTTTTTCGCCTCTGACAAACATCCGCTGCAGGAAGAGAAAATAAGCTGACGCGCAGAATCGTTTTTTCGGGCTGCAATTGATAAACACCGTTTTCATAACAGCACCTCCAGTTCCTCAGGATTTCCGATAAACACAACCTCTGACCGCTCAAACCCGTCGTTGATTGCATTGCGCTCCGCCAGATAGCGGAACGTGTCTTTTTCAGCATCGGTGATATCACCGTATACGACCACCTTCCAGACTCCATGCTTTCCGTAGCGCAGCGTATGATGCATCTGCCTGCCGCGGTAGGTAGAGAGCGGCGTGGAAGTTCCGATGGAACGGTCCAGTACGTTTTTGACCGCTGCGCTGTATCCGCCATACAGGTTCTTCGTTATGATCACCACTTCATCCGACTGTCCTATGATGCGGCATACCTGACGCAGTTTGTCTTTCATGAAGCACTCTGCCGGATGTTTTGTCCAGCATCCGAAACAGCCCTGGCAGGGAGCATATTTCCCGTCCGCCGTTACCATGCAGCCGCATCTGGATTCAATCAGGCTGTTATATTTGCTGTCCAGGTCATGTATGACCACTTTCACGGCTATCCCTCCTTCGTGTCAGCACCCATGGTGCCGTTATACCCTTGTCCGCCCTTCGAATGCCGAAACCCTTCCAGTTCCCGGATGCAGTACTCGCACCACTCGCGCTGCATTTTTTCATACCTGCGTCCGAATTCGATGGTCAGTTTCCAGTAGATCGCTTTTTCCGGTTGGCTCACCGCCTGCCGGTACAGATCGGCGTTTGCCGCTGCCTGCTTCCCTTCATCAGGAAAAACAGATGCGTCCCGGAACGCCTTGAAAAATGCGATGTTTTCTTCTACAGGCAGCTCGCCCATGAAAAATGTCTTCATCAGGAACGGGTTCCTGAACCCCCCAGGCAGATTGTCATCCCGGAGCCAGCGCAGCAGTTCATCACGCCCGGCCGGGGTGATGGAAAAGACATTCTTATCCGGCTTGCCCGTCTGTGTGACATGGGTCTGGCTGATCCATCCTGCTTTCTCCATCTTTTGAAGCTCCCGGTAGATCTGACTGGTCTGTGCCGTCCAGAAATGGTTCAGAGAATCCCTGAACACCGTCTTAATCTCATATCCGGTCTTATCGCCGTTGTTGATAAGCCCCAGAATACCGTGCTTTAACATGATCGCCCTCCATATTCTACTTGTGGAATATTATAGTGCTTTCCGGAAGGAAAATCAATCGCAATATAAAGCAGAACATCCCTGATCTGAAAGATAGTTTACAACCTGCTTAGATGAAAAACCTTCTCACTCCTCCGGACGGTAGAAATGGTTCGTCCCGAATTTCTGGTCGCTGACGCCATAGATCTCACGGAGTTTGTCCAGTGACTTCTTCAGGGAGATCGTCACGTTCATCCGGGTAGTTCCCATCTCATTGGCCACGTCGATCTGCATCCGTCCGTTCACGATGCACTGGAACAGGATGAAGCGCTGTTTCTCCGTGAAAGTCGCGAGAATGCTGTGCAGTTTGTCGTTTTCTTCCTTGCGGATTTCTTCCTCTATGATCTTACGGAGTGGATCTGCTTCCCCGTCATCGGAAAGCATGTTCCAGCCTTCAATATACGCATCGTAGGAAAGTTCATTGGCATAACTCCTGCGGGCATTCATGTTGTGGACCAGCCGCTTTTCCCCTTCCATAAAGGCCCGGATTTGCCAAGGCTGGTCCGCGAATGCTTCAAAGGGAAGCACATGCTCTTTTTCCGTGACGTCCTTCTCCACATAATCCATACATTTATGAAGGGGAAATACGGTTGCCCGGATCCCGTTCTGGTAGATCACGAATCCGTTCTTGAACGCCGTCACTTCAATTTCATCCCCCATCTTCAGGGAAGAAACAACCGGGCTCCCGGATTCGACGATCTTAATAACGGAAGGAACTCTTTCCACGCAGGAAACGTCATCCACTTTTTTCATCAGTTCACGCAATGTCATCATAATGGCCGCCTTTCTGCCTCTCGGCTGCGGGCGGCCATCTGACCTGACTGCTGTAAATGCACTGAAATAAGGCCCCAGGCACGCCCGTTTTTTTTAAACGGGAGTGTCGAGACCTGCTCGTATCTCCAAATCGTTACATCATCTGTTCCCGGCGGCTGTGCCGGTTCTGCTTACGGCTTCTCTACTTTCAGATCAGCCGGTCTATCCTGGTCCTCGCATTCCTGATCCTCACTTTCCATTTCTTCCGGTTCATCCGGTTCAAAATCAAACACACTGTAATCGCCCATCGCATCATATGGGATGTCTTCCCTTCTCCAGCCTTTGCTCATCATTCACTCCTCCTTCCACTAACCCCAAAGAGCGTGGCTTCCAGGAAAGCTCCCTGAGATATTTTTCTTTTGATATGCCCACTATGCCATCCCTGCCGGAAATCCAGAAGGCACGGAGCGTACCCCTTTTTCCCTACTTTTTTCTGTAAAAATGCCGGTTTTCGGCTGCTTTTTCTGCTCCTTCTCCTGTAAAGACGCAGCTCCTGCAAGCATTTAAGCCAGGGGGTACAAAACGTACCCCATTTTTCAAAAAAAGTTTTCAGAGCACAAAAAAAGGAGCTGCCTGATGCGCCATAAAGGCTTACATCAGATAACTCCATTTTTATCCCGACTGACTTCGGGAACTGCATCGGCAGGATCTGCCTGACTTCCGTATTCAATTGACTTATCCGGGGCATCCGGGTGGAAGAGCATTCCCGGCAGGATCGTTATGCCATCTTCATACCGTTCTCATCATATCCATCCACCAGGTTCGTCAGCGGCCTTGCCCCTGCTTCCACAAGCTTCCGGTTCACCGCCGGCACTGGCAGCTTCCACCACATTTCCAGTGCGTAGCGGTATAGCGCCATATCTGTCGTATCCAGGAACTTGCTCGGCCCAGTCCTTATGTATTCCCCGCTCACATCCGGAGACAGGTGAAGACCGATGCAGAATGCAACGATCTCACTGATCTGGAATACCCGTGTGGAATCATTCCGCAGATTCTTGATCGTCTCCTCCGAAAGGCCGGTTTCATCGGCCAGTTTCTGGATCGTCACTTTCTTCTGCTTCATCAGGTGCATGGTCATCTGGTTGAAATTCATGAGGAGCATCCCGGTTTCGGCTCTCTGCTCCTCAATCTGCTTCCTGAGTGCGAGCCCTTCCGTTGTCAGCGGGCTTTCCCCATTCCTGCCGACGTATTTGATGTCCTTCCTGCCCCGGCCGACGCCTTTTCGAAGCACGCCGTTGATGACGCGGGTAAGGGCATTGTCATATTCATACCGGAAAACCAGGCAGCACGCGGCCATATTTTCCCTGGCACTGCTTTTGAGATGCGTTATGCCGAACCGGTCCGTAAAAACATATTCCGGGTGGTTCAGGCAGTAATGGCCCTCCGCGTACACATACAGCCCGCTGTCGATCACCGCCCGGAACTTCTCGTTCCTCAGGTATTCGCGAATGCCTTCTTCCTCACTGATCGTGTAGGTCTCATTATCCTTCAGGTTGGATAAATAGGACGGGATAAGCTTTCCGTCCACAGACTGCATAATGCCCCGTGCTTCCGTAAACCCGAAATCGACCAGGCGGGTCTGGGCCATTTTCTTTGTAGTCCCGTAATACTCGGCCATCTCATCGATCAGCCGTCGCATATTTTCCAGGTTCCGGATTCCTCCGTAATAGGCGAGTAGCCTCCTTGCATGGTCGTTACCGTTCGTCTGTTCAATCATCAGATATCCTGGAAACTTATTGGCATGCATCTCCATGATGTCCACCGGCGTCCATCTGTCGTGGGAAGCCGCTGGATCCGAATATCTCTTGCACATATAGGAGCAGTACTCATGTCCATGGGTTTTCTGGAGCATGAAATACGCTGTGGCGAAATACTTATGGGCTCCTTCATGTGCTACTGTGGAGTTCCGCTGGCCCGGCTTGTCAGCCAATTCCCGGTTAATGATGACCGTTCCGGGATTGATATCCCTCTTCCGGGGTTCCCCAGTCTCAGGATCAATAATGACCGCCGTGCCGAAGCTAAAGAAATACTCACCGAGCGCACCTTCCTCCGGGAATACACCTTCAAAGATTGTACTCTTCATTGCCCTGACCCATACCGCAGGATCAATCGGCACATCTTTTCCATAGGATTTTGGGTAGTAATTCTTCCGGATGCAGGCCGCTATGGCAATATAGTCCGCATCTGTTAAGACCGGAAGCAGATATTTATCTGCCGGGATAGCACCTTCTACGTTCCGCAGGGCATTTTTCTCATTCAGTATAACCGTCTCGAATACACATGTCAGGTGGCATGGCACCAGATTGAAACAGTAGCGCAGCCGCAATTCCGGCTTAATGTTGTAATTCCTGCGCAGGTTGTTCTTTCCCGGCACGACCTCCTCGATCCGGATCCTGGTCTGCACAAATATATCAACCAGGAAATCATTCAGCGGCTGGTTAAAAATGGATTCCGGCCGGATCACCCGGCACTCGTTTACCCAAATGTTGGATACAGCCCAGTCCCTGCCGTCTTTCTCCTTTTTCTGGAACCTTCCCGGATGTTTTCCTATAAACTGCTTCAGGTCATCGGCAAACGACCTGTGGTAGACCTTTGTCAGGACGTCAATCACGGTATAAGGCTTAAATGATTCGTCAATCCTGGTACGGTACATCTCCTCCCGCTCCTGCTCCGTATAACACTTTTTCGGAACAAAAGCATGCGGGCTCTGTATGATAACAGCTTCACTCAACTCCATCCACTCCTTTGTATTCGCCCCGGCTTTCACCGGTGCTTATTCTGCCTTCACAGTATCATACTCCCCTGCGGCGGATACCGCGTTTTGGATTATAGCACATTTATTTTGTGTTGTAAATTCGTTATTGTGCTTTACAATCTTAATTTATTGTGTTAAGATGTGCACAGGAGGCGGAAAAGGAGGGATTTTTATGGCACGCCGCACTTTTGACCGGTCCACTTCCGGCGAAGGAAACGTAATCGACATGAAAACAGGAAAGCCCGTGGAAAGGCCGACACTCCCGGTTATCTGTGAGCGCATCCGGTATTATCGTGAACTGATCGGGATGGAACAGAAGGAACTTGCCAGACTGATCGGCGTTACCGGCAACTCTGTATCAAACTGGGAAAACGGGAGGGCACGTCCGGACATTAATCTGATCCCGGAGATCTGCAGGGTACTTCATGTCACCCTCTATGAGCTTTTTGACATGGATGATCCTACCATTACCCTCACTGCCGGCGAGCAGATACATATCGACTCCTACCGGCAGCTCACAAAGGGACACCGGTTTGCTGTAGACCGCCTGACAGACGACCTGATCAGCGTCCAGATCGCGGAATCCTGTCCCGACATCAGCCAGCTGCAGTTCTTTGAGAAGTCCCTGGCCGCCGGCATCGGTGATCCCACGGAATTTGAAGAGGAAAGCATTCCTATCTTCGTCTATACCGACAGGATCAATGTCCGTGCCAACTGTGTTTTCACCGTTAACGGTGACAGCATGGAACCCGCCTATCACAATGGTGATTTGGTACTGGTCGAGCGGATCCCGGATGGTCCGGATCTTGCAGAAGGCGAGACCGGTGCCTTTATCGTTGGAAATGAGACCTACATCAAGGATTTCTATGAAGACGGCCTGCATTCCCTGAACCCGAAATATCCGGTCATGACCTTCCATGGTGAAGAAGCGGTTTACCTGATCGGCAGGGTGCTTGGCATACTGGATCCCTCCGCAATCGCAGCGGAAACAGATGTCGAAAAGTACATGGCCATTCATCCGGAAGAATCATAAAGGAAGAAACACTTCCGTTATTCCTTCCCGTCGGTAAGAGCGGGAGATCTATAACGGGTAGGCGCAAGAAGCAGGCACTGGCACAGGATCTGCCCTGTTCGGGTATGCCTGTTTCTTTTTTACCCTGTCCAAGAACATACGTTCCCGGCAAGCAGCAGTTATGATTATCTCAAGTGTTTCAAAGGAGGTACGCCATGAAGGGTTATGTTACAGCGATGGGCTACATGGGATATGTGGAAGGCCGATATCTACTCTTTTGCTCTGAATCAGACTATGTGGATTATGTAAGGGAACTGCAGGAAATGGACGCACCCGCTGAAGCGGCGTAAGAAAGGAACTATTATGAAAATCTGCATTTGTGAAAGTTGTCGTTACACGTTCCGATATCCGATCCTTCCTCCATCCTGCCCGGATTGCGGAAAAGAAAACATACGACCTGCAAACAGGGAGGAGATCAAAGAATTCCACCGGTTTCAGAGGATATTGGCGGAAGAGATCCGGATGGGGCTGTATGCAGCGACAGGGTAACCGCCTATGGATAAAAATGATTTAGACACTACCATCGGTTATATACCAATGCCGGCCGATTTCCCATACCGAACCATCTTTCTGAAAGGGAGACCGCAACACGAAAAATATGATGACTTCTGGCGCAGGCACCCGCCGATGGATCCGGTGCACCGGGCAAAGATCTTCGCGCCGTTTGACGCCCTTGCTGGATTTGGTGACTGTATCGCAAGTAAGGAGATCCAGTACTGCAGCCGGAGAGATCTCAGTGAAGGAGAACGGGAAGAGCTTGACTGGAAGCTGGTTGTCCTGCAGCGTTTGACATGTAATGGAAAAGAGGCACGAAAGAACCGGCCACAGATCACAGTTCAGTACTTTTCTCCCTGCACAGATACCTGTAACTCCGCTTATGGGACTGACGGAACCTATAAGACCAAAACCGGCATCTGTTGGAAAATCGATCCTGTTTACAGAACCGTAAAGCTGGACGAAACCATCATTTCCATCGAAGATATTTCCGATATCAGCGGTGACTTGTTCGAAACCCTGGATGATGATATACCGTAGAAGAGAAATGCGAAAAAGAAAGGAGGACGCCATGGAAGAACAGATGAGTTTATTTCCGGAAGCGGAAGACAGGCGTCCTCCTCAGTCCGTCACCTGGAATGGATGGCACGGGTGTAATCCCTGTTCAAGCGGCTGTCTGCATTGTTACATGATGCGCCGTGACAAAGAATACGGCAAGGATCCGACCAAAGTCCACAAAACCGCGAACTTCAATCTGCCTGTACGCAGGTACCGCAGCGGAGAATACAAAGGGCTGTATAAGATCCCTTCCGGATCCACCATTTTCACCTGTTTCACTTCGGATTTCTTCCATCCGGCAGCCGATGAATGGCGGGCGGAAGCCTGGGCCATGATGAGGGAACGCAGCGACTGCAATTTTTTCATGGTCACGAAGCGGCCGGAAAGGATTGCGGCAGCGCTGCCTGCAGACTGGGGAGAAACCGGATATGACAATGTGCAGATCAGCTGCACCTGCGAGAACCAGTACTGGGCTGACCGCCGGCTGCGGGTTTTCCTGTCTCTCCCCCTCCCACATAAATCCATCACGCATGAACCGATGTTGGAACGGATCAACATCAGGAAGTACCTGAAAGAATACGGGGAGCAAATCGAAAGCGTCAGCTGCGGCGGGGAGTCCGGCCCGGAAGCAAGAATCTGCGATTATGCCTGGGTGCTGGATACGCACATGCAGTGCGTGGAATACAGCGTCCCGTTTTACTACCACCAGACCGGTGCCAGGCTGCGGAAGGGAAACAGGATTTATGAGATCCCCAGAGAACACCAGCACACGCAGGCACATAAGGCACACCTAGATTTCGACGGCACACGGCTCCCCGCCTGGGATGAGCCGGATACTGAGGCGGACTGATATATAATGATTCAGCCTGGCGACAAAGTGTCGTCACCGAAGCAGGCCTCATGGATTGATCCGCAAATGCGGCTGGATCTGTAATCCACCCCCTTAGATTATTCCTTCCCCGGCAAGGCGTATCAGATTTGATACACCTTGCCGAGTTCTTTTTCTTCAGGAAAGCAACCATGTCTTCGCCAGCAGATTCAGGTATGCGACCTGTACTGCGATCCATTCTCCTACTATGGGAAGCAGACAAAGTCCTGCCCCGCTTCCGATCATCCGCCACATCAGCTGCACAGGCTCATGCCCCATCAGGTAACTCAGAATACCGGTTATAATAAAGATGCCGCCGACCAGCGAAAATATGACCGATACCATACTGGCCGCAGCTGTACAGATCCACTGAATTACCGTCAGGCACAGGAGCAATGGCAGGATGAATATTTTCAACAGGACTTTCCCGATCAATAATACCGCTCTCATGACTGTTCCTCCGTAAAGCATCTAGTTTCAATGCAGCTGATTACATCAGACATACATGTGACATCCGGATGGGCAATGAATATCTGCTCGATTTTTCCCCGCTGCTCCCTGGCGCATGTGAATTCCATCGGCTCAATATTGTCCCCGGAGAATCGCACATGAAATTGAGTCAGGTCATTTTCATCCTGGAAGAATTCGGCGCGGTTATAGTCTTCGATGATTCTGAATTTATCCGGCACCCCCGTCAAACGTCCCCGCCAGATGTACTCCGTAGACTGGTAGCCTCTCTGCACCGGTTCCGCAAGCTCCGGGATCCGCCATTGGCTTCCTACCTTCACCGCACTTCGTATCTTTCCCCGCCGGATCCGCGTCACTGCCGTCACATGCTCCACCTTGTGAAGAGCTGCATATTCTTCCACGGTCAGCAGTTTCGTTTTCAGACAGGCGATTTCATAACCCTCATCCTTCGTAAAAAATACGGACTCCTTCATCAGGCTGCGCGGGGCTTCCATGTAGTGATTGAGGTAAAGGTAGATCCCTCCCCCACGCAGAACAATGGCATAAGCCCAATGTCCGGCGGGACAATCGAAAAGAATATGCTTCTGCAGCATTGCCCGGAATTCCCTGACCAGTCTCACAACACGATCGCAGTATTCTCTGCTGTATGCTTCTCTTCCCGCAGTCCACACTTCTCCCAGATAGTCCAGGGCACGGAACACATCCACCGCCGTTTTTATATAATCCTCCGCAAACAATTGATTCAGATCCAAAGTCTTTGCATTCACCATCGGTTTAATCCTCCTCTCGCCAGGCCCCATACAAATCATGATTAACCTCTGCCGAATAATAATGCCCGATTGTCGATGGCGCATTATACAAGGCAGCCAACAGATATTGTTTAATGTTTCTCACCTTCGTCGTATTTTTCTTCATGCACTCAAACACGTACTGCACATGCATCATATCCAGCTTCAGAAGCCTGCTTTTGACAATCTCCACCGGGACAGGCTCGCCTCCGACAACCACCCGTTTTCGTTTGGAACAGATCGTGTCCACCATCAATGCAACCAGTCCGTCCACATCCTCCTTCCGGTAAGTCTGACAGAGAATGTCATACTCAATATTCTCCCTGACCAAATCCTGATATGCGTGGTAGATCTCAATCTCATCCTCATCAGATCCTTCTCCTGCATTGTGTCCGCCTATAGCAGATTGATTGGATTGAGTCTCACTCCATTCAGTCTCTTTTTCATCAGTCTTGTTATAATCAGTATTATTACATTCTGCTTCGTAGACTTCTTGAAGTTGAAATTCTGGACTTTCTGAAGTCTGCGGATCATACTTCCTGAAGTCTGTTTTCTGGACTTCTGCAAGTCTATCTTCTGGACTTCCTGAAGTATGATTTTTGGACTTCTGTGGATTTTGGGGGCTTTCCGTGGCTTCCGGTTCATCATCATGGAGCATAAAGTTCTTCACATAGATGATATTGGCCTTGCCTAGCCCCAGACGCTTCTTCTCAATCAGCCCGATTCCTTTTTGTGAATCCAGTTCTGCCATAATCTTTACCGCAGTCTGCTTACAGCAGCCCATCAGTTCCCGGGCATCATCAATCGTGAAAATGATATACACGCGATCCTCTTCATCAAACCATTTATTCTTGACAGACAATGCCATCCGGTCCAGCATCAGCCCATAGAGTACTTTTGCCTCACAGGACAGCTTCTTAAAAAAGGGATCCGTAAAAAGGATCTTCGGAATCCGATAGAAGCTGTATGCCTCCGCTTGCATTCCGTAATAGTAGTCAAATGTTGCCGTGCGACTCACGAGATCACCCCCTTCCCTTTATGAATCTTTATCGCCGTCGCTTTATTCCTGCTCGCTCTTCCATCGTTCGAGGAGCTCATATATAATTTCCTCGATTTGTTCTCCGTCATACTCCGGAGGGAAAATCCCGTCGATTCGCTTTGATTTCAGTGTCACTTTCCTCCGGTAACCATTTCCGAGAATCAGTGTTTCCGCACTGTCGAGCGTCAACACATGATCCTCATTCTGATCCCGCAGTTGCTGGGCGGTGCGGCCTGACGGCAGTTTCCTGTACTGCTGATAAATCTTCAGAACCCACCCCTGCTCCTGTTCGCTCAGAAAGCTGATCCAGTACCCTGCCTGCGTTGTCAGTTTGCCGTTGTCAATCAGATCCAACAGATCCTTGTGCAGGAATGTCAGCCGGATATATCGCTGAACCTTCCTGGCATTATCGCCGTATTTCTTCCCTACCGCTTCCGGTGCAGAAGCACCTCGTTTCCCCTGATGCTTCAACGTTTCCATCTGAAGCCGGTACGCCCTCGCTTTTTCGCTGGGCAATATATTCGTCCGCTGTATATTGCTGTAGATCATGATGTCTACCGCATCCTCATCGGACAGTTCGCGGATCAGGACTGGGACTTTGAAAAGTCCGGCAATCTCCGCAGCATGTTTCCGCCTGTGACCGGAGATGATCTCATAGCCTCCGCCATCTTTTGGTCTTACTGTCAAAGGAACCAGAATTCCTTTGTCCCGAACACTCTGTACAAGCTCCGCCATATCCTCATCGTCTTTGACATGGAACGGATGATTTTCAAAATCATGTAGATCCCTGGTCATCACTTCAACCGCATCCGCCTGCACGGGAGTTTCTCCGAAAAGATCATCATAAGAATCCAGTTTGATCTCCGGCTTACTCCGTTTCGCTGTTCTACCTGCCATCTCCTGTCACCTCCCCAGCCAGATTTCTGTATGCTTCCGCCACTTTCCCACGTGGATCATAAGTAAAAATGCTGCAGCCGGATGCACTCGCTTCCGAGGCCCGCACCGAAAACGGGATCTGTGTCTGGAAGATCCGGATGTGATTTCCGTAGGTTTCATAGATCAGGGAAATGATTTCCTTCGCATAATTCGTCCTGGCATCTACCATCGACAGCAAAATCCCCTCCATTTTCAGTCTCCGGTTGATCTGCCTTCTGACTTTACTCACCGTCAAAAGAAACTGCTCCAGCCCCTTGGCCGGAAGATAGGCAGCCTGCACCGGGGTTATAATTTCATCCGCCGCAGCGAGCGCATTGATCGTCAGCATACCGAGAGAAGGCATACAGTCGATAATGGTATAGGTATATTGCTTCCGTAATTCCTGAATAGCCATTTTCAGAAACAGTTCCCTGCTCATCAGGTTCACCATGGAAACCTCAAGCCCGGCCAGCTCAATATTTCCCGGAATCAGATCCAGCCCCTCTTCGTGGTGCAGGATGGCCCCCTTCAAACTTCGCGACAAATTGTCGTGAAGTTCAGGATCTTCCGTCTCCCTCTCATCCACCCCGGCAAATTCATCTGAATTCCGACGCCCGTCAAAACCGCTGGAGCAACTTTGCGACAAATTGTCGCAAAGTTGGATTTCCGACTTCAGAACCTCCGCGATGGTACATTCCAATTCGTCAGGATTTCGGTAGCCGAAGCTCTGAGTCAGATTTCCCTGCGGATCCAAATCGATCAGACAGACTTTTTCTCCGGCCTGCGCCAGCGCCGTCCCCAGGTTCACGCAGGTGGTTGTTTTGGCTGTTTTATGCGAAGCTTCGCATAACACGGGGAAAACCACCATCGCCGACGAGCTTGCTTTTGCGCTTGAGCGCCGGGGCAGGACCGTGGCGTTCGTCTCCACCGACCCGCAGGGAGGA
>OCTW011618824.1_pt1 | contig 15520 bp, 11 predicted proteins | sample 1539671 | NCBI WGS metagenome assembly OCTW01 (sample SAMN02144230, study PRJEB22623) | gut metagenome | biome: sheep rumen | host: Ovis aries | place: New Zealand
TTAAGTATGATTTTTGTATATTTCCTATTACAAGGAATATATATGAAAAGTATTTTGAAAGCTTTAAATAAAAATATAACATTAAGAAAAGGGATATTTTATTCAATGATAGAGTTTTTCTTTAGTGGAATTACTCCATCATCTACAGGTGGTCAGCCTGTTCAACTTTACTACATGAGAAAAGATAAAATCCCATTACGTAAGATATATATAACACTGTTATTAAATACGATTTTTTTCAAATTAATAATATTAATACTTGGTATTCTTGTCTTAATTTTTAGAAGTAAATATGTATTTTTGAGTTCTGGTATTTATGTATTCTTCTTTATTTTAGGGTTTATGGTTGATTTATTTATTGTTATACTTGGATTTTTATTACTTACTAAACCTAAGTATATAAAGAAGATAATTACTATATTTGTTAATAAAACTTCTAATATTAAACTAATAAGTAGATATACAAAAAATATTGAAATAAATGGTTTGATTAAAAGATATAAAGATGAATTAACATTTATTAGTGATAATAAAAAATTGGTTTTTTATAATTTTGTTATAACATTTATTCAAAGATTACTATTATTTTCAGTTGCATATTTGATATATAGATCATTAGGTTTTTCTAAATATGGATATTTTGATTTATTAATGATTCAAGTAAGTGTTCAAGTTGCGATTGAAGCATTATTGTTACCTGGAGGAGCAGGTCTTTCTGAAGGAATGTATCATAATATATTTGTTGTATTATTTGGTTCTGGATTTGCAGATACAGGTATGCTATTAACACGTACATTCTCATTTTATATTCCATTATTAATTAGTGGATTATGTATAATTACGTATAGAATAGTTACGAAGAAAAGATAAGTTATTGTAATAACTTATTTTTTTGTTTAAATAGTCAGAAAGATTGGTTCAAATCTTTCTTTTTTAATAAATATAAGGTATAATATACTATGTTACATTGTAAATAAGTTATGTTTTGAGGGTAGGAATTTTTATGAAGGAAATAGGATTTGTTATTGTTAATTATAATGATTATGAAACAACAAAAAGATTACTTGATAATATAAAAGATTATGACTGTTTGAAGAAAATAGTGGTTGTTGATAATTGTTCAACAGATAATTCTTTAGAAGAATTAAATAAAATTGAATCTAAAAAAATTGATATAATTAGTAATGTATCAAATAAAGGATATGCATCAGGACTTAATTGTGGTGCGAAATACTTGATGAATAAACTAAATAATCCAATTATAGTTTTTTCTAATTCAGATATTATTATAAATAAAGAACAAGATATAGTTTCTTTAGCCAATGATATAAATAGAAAAATTAAAGTGGTTGGACCGGTTATTGAAGAAAAAGGCAATTATAATAGAGGATGGAAAAAAACCACTCCTTTTGTTGAAATATTATTAAATTTACCTTTAATTAGTAGATACTTTAAGAAAACATACTTATATTACAGTGATAATTATTATAGAGATAACATAACATATGTTGATGTTGTATCTGGGTGTTTATTTTTAGTAGATGGAAAGACACTAAAAGAAATTGGATATTTTGATGAAAATACATTCTTATATTATGAAGAACTTATATTATCATCAAAAATTAAAAGTATCAACAAAAGAATAATTGTAGATAATAATGTTCATGTAATTCATGATCATTCACAGACAATTGATAAAAATGTAAAAAAAATTAGAAAGTATAAGATATTAAAACAAAGTCAACATTACTATGTAAAAAAATATTTAAAAGCAAATGATTTAGAATTAACATTTTTATGGTTAACTAATAAGCTATCATTAGTAATATTGTATGTAAGAGGATTATTTAGAAAATAGGTGAAGTAATAAAATGAGTAAGTATTTTTCAGAATATAAATTAATTGAGGATATAAATAATAACGATACTGAACATTTTTTGGATGATTTTAAAAAATTTGTGTTTGATAATACAAATTCTAAATCAAGAGAGTTTATTGAAAACTCTGGAATGATTATTCATTTTCCCCAAAAAAAAATTGATAATAATTTTAAAAAAAGTGCTTTTTTAGTAATACATGAATTGAGTTTTACAGGTGCACCAATTGTTATGTTTGATGCGGCAAAGATATTGAAAAAAAATGGGTATTTTGTTACGGTTATGTCTATGAAATCAGGCCCATTAATCGAAGATATTACAAATAGTGGTATTCCGGTAATAGTTAATGAAAAAATGAATTATTTACAACATGTAGCTAATGATAGTGATTTGTTTTGTGATATTAGTTTAGTTGATTTTTTTGTTAACACATTTGATGTTAATTTGTTTGTTACTCTTTGTTTGTATGGGTTAGTAAGAAGATATATAGGAACCGAAAATAAAATTTTTTGGTGGATTCATGAAGGAAAAGTTTCATATAAAATATTAGGTGATAGAGTGCCGGAAAATATATCCAGTAATATAAATGTTTTGTGCGGGGGAAAATATAGTTTGGATCATTTAAAGTGTTATAAAAAAAATTATAATGCAACTATACTTAATTATGGGGTAGTTGATATGAAGAAAGTAGATAGTAAATCAAAGAATGAAAATATAGTAACATTTTTATTGCCAGCAACAATTTGTGAGAGAAAAGGGCAAAATATAATGATAAGTGCATTAAAAGATTTACCAAACGAGTATATGGAAAAATCAAAATTTATTTTTGTTGGAGATGCATCTGATGTTGATATAGGTGGTGTATTAATAAAAAAAGAAATTTTAGATTTTGCTAAAGAACATGATAATGTAAGGCATATAAAGACTATGCCACGTGAAGAATTATTTAAACTATATAGAGAGATTGATGTTTTAGTTTTAGCTTCAATTGACGATCCTATGCCAGTTGTAGCTACTGAGAATATGATAATTGAAAATGTATGTTTATGTTCGAATGAAACTGGTACATCTAGATTAATTGAAGATGGTAAAAATGGTTTTGTATTTGATGTACATGATAAAAATGATTTATTGAAAAAAATAATGTATATAATTGATCATAAATCAGAATTAAAGAAAATAGGTCAAAATGGTAGAAAAATATATTTGAATAATTTTGATATAGAATCATTTGAAAATAGATTATTAACGGTTATGGGGGAAATTTAACAATGAATATATTAGTTTTAGGGGGCAATGGCTTTATTGGTCAACAGCTAACAAAAGAGTTGATTAAGAATCATTTTGTTAGAATTGTTGATATAAATGATAAAATGCCTGCCGAATTTTATAGAATTGAAAATATAGAGTATCGTAAAATTGATTTTATTAATCACGATGATTTTACGGATGTTTTGGATGGTATGGATGTGGTTATACATTTAGTGTCTACATTGACTCCAAATGATAATATAGATTCAGTTGGTTTAGAAATAAATAATAATATTTTACCAACTATAAGATTGCTTGATAGTATGAAAAAAAGTAATACTAAGAAGATATTATTTATTTCATCTGGTGGAACAGTTTATGGAAATCATGATAAGAATCCTATTAGTGAAAATGAATGTTTAAATCCGATATCTAATTATGGAATAATTAAAGAGACGATTGAAAAATACATGTTATTATATAATAACTACGCTAATATAGATTCAAGAATAATAAGATTGGCTAATCCATATAGTGAATATACTAAAAAAGGTAAAATGCAAGGGATAATACCACTTATTATTGATAGAATTTTAAAAGATGAAGAAATAACTATATGGGGTGATGGAAGAGATGTTAGAGATTATATCTATATTTTAGATGCAATTAATGCCATTATTTCCATTTTAAAATATACTGGAAACGAAAGAGTATTTAATGTTGGAACTGGTAAAGGTTATTCGGTAAATGAAATACTTCATATTATTTGTAAGAGTTTAAATGTACCATTTGAAAGTTTAAATTTAAATTACATTGAAGCACGTAAATGTGATGTAGACAATAATATTTTAGATATAAATAGAATAAAGAAAGAAACAGGTTGGAAACCTAAAGTAAAACTAGAAGATGGAATAAATAAAGTAATAGTAAAGAAATTAAAAAAGGAGCATTAGTATGGAGAAAGATCAAAAAAAATACATACAATTTCTAGAAAATAAAATAGAAAAATTAGAAAATCAAATTGATAATAAAGACAAATTAGATTTAAATCAAATATTAAATTACCAAAAAGAATTTTTGATTAGTAAGTATGTTGAAAAAGATGCGTTAATATCGCAAAACAAGCACTTGATAATTGAGAACACAAAGTTGTTAAGAACGATTGAATTAGATAGATACTATCAAGATTTCTTAATTAATTCATTCTGGTGGAAATTAACTTCGCCTTTTAGAAGATTATCACATAAATTAAAAGCATTTAGTAAGAAGACAGATGGTAGTTTACAAGTTTTAATAGATAGTGTTCCTAATGATCAGTTAAAAGTTCACGTAACTGTTATTATATTCACATATAATGCAGGTAATGAATTTAAAACTCAATTAAAAAATATAATTAATCAAAAAAGCATAGAAAAAGTAGATATCGTAGTTGTTGATCGAAATAGTGAGGATCATACTGTTGAGATTGCTAAAGAATATGGTGCTAAGGTAATAAATATAAAAAATAAAGATTTAGATGATAGTGAAATATACGAGATGATATTACCAAAAATAAAAGGAAATTATATTGCTAAATTAGATCAAAATGTAGTTGTAAAATCTTCTTATTGGTTATATAAGGCAATAAAACCAATCATTAATGGTTATTCAGCTGTAACTATTTTTTACAAAAGAAATCTTGAAGGTCTAAAAAAAGAGAGTATATATAGTGATTTAAAAAATAGAATTGTTAAATATGCAAATTATAGTGTTTTATATATGCCTAAAAGTAGAGACGTGATAAATTATTTAAATCCACTTGTTCTCTTCGATACATCAATAGTAGTAAAAAAGAAAGTATCAAATATGTTTTTGATTTAAAGGTGTAATATGGCTAATGTAAATTATTATATGAAAAAGAAAAATTCTAATATTCTTAAAGAATATCATAATAAAAAAATGTCATCAAAAGAAATAGGTGTATTAGAAATTGAAAATGGAGTTATTATACCAGCAAAGAAAGATAATTCAGGCAAAAAACTATGGGCACTAGGTGGAGTGTTAGATAAAGATTTGAATTTTGTTGATGAATCTTCAACTAGATATTTATTTGGTGGAGAATATGAAGTATATGAAGATGATATTCATTATATTGATGAAGAAGTTATATATATGGGTCCATTTATTAAACATTGGGGTCACTTTATTTGTGATGAAATAACTAGGTTATGGTATGCTAAATCAGATAAGAAAAAACATTTAATTGCATACTGCGGTTGGAATTTTAATAATCCTAAAGATACTTCAATAGATGGTAATTATTTAGAAGTTTTGGAATGTTTAGGGATAAATAAAAATCAACTAGTTAACATTTTAAGGCCAACTAGATTTAAAAAAGTTATAATACCTGATTTTTCTATGATTGTAGGTCAATATATTTCTGAAGAGTTTTATGATATGTTAAACACTATAAAAAACGAAGCTCTAAACAAATTAAAGAATAAAAAGCTTGATTTTGAAAATATTTATTTAGCTAGAACCAATATAGGAAAAGGAAAAGAAAAAAATGAAGAAGCACTTATTAAATTATTCGAAAAAAATAATTATAAAGTATTAATTCCAGAAAATTTATCTTTTCTAGAACAAGTTTATTATTTTAATAAATGTAAGAATATTGCTATGTTGAGCGGAAGTATTGCACATAATTTAATGTTTTCTTCTTCAGACTTAAATGCGATTATTATTAATAAATTTGGAGGCGTTAATGATTATCAATGCATGATTGATAATTTTATAGAATGTAATATTAACTATATAGATTGTTATAAAAGTTATAAAAAAGTTTTATTTGGGGTAGGTCCGTTCTTGTTATATAATAGCAAGTATTTAGGCAATTTTTTCAAAGAAAACAATTATAATTATGATAAATCAATTGGGAAGATACATTTAGAAGATGTAAAATGGTACTTCAAAAATTATCATGTAATATATTCTGATAAGTTATACAAAAAATTATTAAGGAATAAATAATGCAATAGAAAGGAGAGATAAATATGAAAAAAATATTTTTGATTATGTGTTTAATGTTTGTTGCTATTGGAACAGCATCTGCACGTTCAATTAATATTAGTTCTGTTGATAGTGTAAATGTTAATGATACATTTGATGTTACATATAAAATATCAGATGATGCTGATAGTGTTCAGTTTAATTTATCTTATGATAAAGATTATTTAGAATTAATTAGTGAAGATAGTAATATTATTTTAGATAAAGAAAATAATACATATAAAGCAGTATTTAAAGCAATTAAAGTTGGTAATACAAAAGTAAGTATTAATGCTGATTCAGAGATTGATTTTGATCAAAAAGATATTACTATTAATGAAGTAGATAATAATTCTAGTAACCAAGTAAATAATAGTTTTAATAAGGGTGTTGTTAATACTAATCAATTAAGAAGTGAACCAGAAGTAATTAATCCCAGTTTATCTTACCAGGCACATGTTCAAAATATAGGATGGCAAAGATATGTAGAGAATAATGATATTGCAGGAACAACAGGAAGAGGTTTACAAATTGAAGCTTTAAAAATTAATCTTAATAATGGTTCGTATAAAGGAGATATTACATATCAAGTTCATCTTGCCGGAAAAGGTTGGGTAAGTTATGTAGAAAATAATGATATTGCAGGAACAACAGGTCAAGGTAGACAAATTGAAGCAATAAGGATTAAATTAAATGGTGATATAGCAAATTATTATGATATATATTATAGAACTCATATTCAAAATATAGGCTGGACCGGATGGACAAACAATGATAATATTTCTGGTTCATCAGGATTTGGATATAGGATGGAAGCTATTCAAATTATGCTTGTGAAAAAAGGAGAGGTTTCACCAGAAATGAATGAAGATTCATATTATGAGGGGCCAGTAAGTATTTTATATCAATCTTATGTTCAAAATATAGGATGGCAAAATTATGTAGAGAATAATACAGTATCTGGAACAACAGGTCAAGGACGCGCCATCGAAGCTTTCAAAATAAAAATCAATCCACTTAAAGCTTTTTCTAATAGTAATATATCTTATAAATTACATGTAGCTGGAAAAGGTTGGATGAACTATGTAGGAAATGATCTTATATCAGGAACTGTTGGAGAAGACAGGCAAGCAGAAGCAATAGTTATTAAATTAACTGGTAGTATAGCAAATTATTATGATATATATTATAGAACTCATATTCAAAATATAGGATGGACAGGATGGTCAAAAAATGGTAGTGTTTCTGGTTCATCAGGTTATGGATATAGAATGGAAGCCATTCAAATTATGCTTGTAAGAAAAGGTGATTCTGCTCCAGATACACGAGGCATAGCTTATTATGAGGGGCCAGCAAACATTTCATATCAAGCTCATGTTCAAAATATAGGATGGCAAAAATATGTAGATAATGATGCAATAGCAGGTACAACAGGAAGAGGACTTGCTATGGAAGCTTTTAGAATGATTTTTAATCCTGGTAAAGGATTTGTTAATAGTAGTATATTTTATAAATTACATGTAGCTGGAAAAGGTTGGATGAGTTATGTAGGAAATAATACTATAGCAGGTACAACAGGTCAAGGTAGACAAGCAGAAGCGATAGTTATTAAATTAACCGGTAGTATAGCAAATTATTATGATATATATTATAGAACCCATATTCAAAATATAGGATGGACTGGGTGGACAAGCAATGATAATATATCTGGTTCAACAGGTTATGGATATAGAATGGAAGCTGTTCAAGTTAAACTTGTAAGAAAGGGAGATCCAGCACCAGATACAAGTGGGACAGCTTATTATAAAAAGCCAGAATTTGTTTGGTATTATAATAACGGAGTTAAGACATTGGCTAATACAAATTCGGGTGTTCTTGGAACAAATGTAAAAAAATATATTGATGTTTCTGAATTTCAAGGAACTATTAATTGGGATAAAGTAAAAGCAGAAGCTGATATAGATGGTGTTATTTTGAGAATTGGATTTGGATCGGGTGCAAGTCAATTAGATAGTAAATTCTTATATAATTTAGCAGCTGTAAAACGATTAAATATACCATATACAGTTTATTTGTATAGTTATGCAGAAAATGAAACAGAAGCTAGATGGGAAGCAGATAATTTAGTGCATAACTGGATAATCCCAAAGGGTGTGGCAGTTACTTCTGGACTTCCAATTTACTTGGATATAGAACAATATGATAGAGATCCAAATGGAATTTCAAAATATAATAAAGTATTACCTACCTTTGTTAAAAGAATGAATGAACTTGGATATGGTGCTAAAGGATATGCCAATTTAAGTACTACACAAAGATTAAGTAATGAGGCAAAAGGTTATGTAGATTGGATTGCTCAGTATAATGTTCAATGTACTTATACAGGTAATTATGTTATGTGGCAGTATACTAGTAAAGGATCTATACCAGGTATTAATGGCAATGTTGATATAAATATGAGAAAATAGAGTTTGTATTATTAAATATACTCTAATCAAAAATTGAATATCTTTTAGGTATTCAATTTTTAATATATTTATTTAGTTTTAGAATATTATCGAGGACAAATTTAATTGCTTAACTCTTTTTATTTATACAATTTCATGATATAATGTTTTATATAGTATAAATATCAAATGTGAGTATTTATATATTATAATTTGGAGGATTTATGAAAAGTAAAAGTAAATATGCTATAAAGGTAGAACATATGACTAAGAGGTTTAAACTTTATTATGATAAACCAAATACATTAAAAGAAAGAATAGTTTTTTGGAATACTAAAAAAGTTTCTGAAAGAACTGTTTTAAGTGATATTAATTTAAAAATTGAACGTGGTGAAACAGTTGCCTTAATAGGAGTTAATGGTAGTGGTAAATCAACACTTTTAAAATTAATGACAAAGATAATATATCCATCTGAAGGTAAAATTATTACTAATGGGAAACTTACATCTTTATTAGAGTTAGGAGCAGGGTTCCATCCTGATTTTACTGGAAGAGAAAATATTTACTTTAATGCAGCTGTATTTGGACTTACTCATAGTGAGATAGAAAAAAGAATTGATGATATAATTGAATTTTCTGAACTTGGGAATTTTATTGATAGTCCAGTTCGTACATATTCATCTGGTATGTATATGCGTCTTGCATTTTCAATCGCAATTAATGTAGATGCAGAGATACTATTAATTGATGAAATTCTTGCTGTAGGTGATCAACATTTCCAAGATAAATGTTTTGCAAAATTAGAAGAATTAAAGAAAACTGATAAAACAATTGTCATAGTATCACATAGTTTAGGTGCTATAAAAGGTTTATGTGATAGGGCTATTTGGATAAAAGATGGTTTGGTTGAAATGGATGGCGATGTTAATACAGTTATCGATGAATATTTAAAGGTGTGTGGATAATATGTTTAGAGAATTATATAATTATAGAGAATTATTAAAAACTAGTGTTAAAAAGGAAATTAGAGGTAAATATAAAGCTTCATTTTTAGGAGTATTATGGTCATTTGTAAATCCATTACTAACTGTGCTTGTATATGCTATAGTATTTCCTCTTATATTAAAAAATACACAACCTCACTATGTTACTTTTTTGATAATAGGGATACTTCCTTGGACATGGTTTACTACGTCAATATCAGGAGGTACTAATTGTATTTTAATGAATGCTGGTATTATTAAAAAAGTATATTTTCCAAGAGAAATATTACCAATATCAGTAGTAACATCAGGATTGATAAATTATTTAATATCTTGTTTAATTATACTAATATTTGTATTTGTTGGTGGAATAGGAGTAGGAACTAGTTTAGTTGCATTACCACTTGTTATGATTATTCAATATATATTACAACTTGGATTATTATTTATTACATGTGCTGTAGATATATATATAAGAGATGCTGAATATATCATTAATTTCTTTGTTAATATGTTATTTTATGGAACTCCTGTACTTTATTCAGCAACTTTATTTCCAGAAAAATATAGATGGATTTTATATTTGAATCCTTTTGCTACATTAATTAATTCTTATCGTAATATTTTTTATGATAAAGTATTTCCTAATTTCAAAATGCTAGGAATGGTTTTTGGACTTAGTGTTGTAGTTTTAATTGTTGGATATATAATATTTAAGAAACTAGAGAAAGGATTTGCAGAAGAGGTGTAGTATGGAAAAATTAAAAATTGCAGGAATTGTAACTCTTTATAATCCTACTGATCAAGATATAAAAAATATAGATACTTATATTGATGATATTGATAGACTTTATGTAATTGATAATACTGAAGGTAAAGATAATAAATCTAGAATACCAAGTAATGAAAAAATTAAATATATTTTTAAAAATGAAAACTTAGGTGTAGCAACAGCTCTTAATATGGGTGCTAAAAACGCTATCGAAGAGGGATATAAGTATTTACTTACTATGGATCAAGATACAACATTTAAACCAGGTGTAATGAAAAAATTAAAAGAAGTTATTAATAATACTGATATGTCAAAAATTGGTATAGTTACACCATGGCATCATACAAAATTAATTGATAAAAAACCAGAAACAGAAACAGATGATCCTCATGATGTTATGACATCTGGGAATATATTAAATCTAGATATTTGGCAAAAAATTGGTGGATTTAAAGATTGGTTTTTTATTGATGGTATTGATATAGAGTATTGTATGAATTTGCATAAAAATGGGTATAAAATACTAAGAGTTAATAGTGTTGAAATTGATCACAATTTAGGTGATCTATTCTATAAAAATATACGTGGTAGATTGTTTTTATGTACTAATCATCCACCAATAAGAAGATATTATATAATGCGTAATTATCATTATATATTAGATATGTACAAAGATGTTGAACCTAGTTATTGCTATAGTTTAGTTAGTCAAAGACATAATATGATTGGTGTATTATTGTTTGAAAAACAAAAAATAAAAAAAATAAGAAAGTATATTCAAGGACTAAGAGATTATAAAAAGGGAATAAAAGGAAAATATCCTTATAATAAATAGTTAGGAGTTTTATATGAATAGAGTACAAGAATTAGCAAAAAAGACAACGCAAACTTTACGCGAAGAAGGTGTTAAATCACTAGCAAATAAAACAACGAATTTTGTTAAATATAGAGTAGGTAAATTAAATCGTAAGTATGATAAAGGATTTAAAGATATATTATTTATCAATGGATGTAGTTTACCACATCCTCAAAGATATCGTGTTACTCATCAAATCGAACAATTAGAATCATATGGTATAAGTTGTGATACTATTGATTATGATAAATTAACTCTAGATAGTGTTAGATATTATCGTGGATTTATATTTTATAGATGTCCAATTTTACCAGTAATCGAAGAATTTATAAAAATTGCTAAAGAAAATAATAAGACAATATTTTATGATATAGATGATTTGGTTTTTGATTTAGAGCACACTAAGATGATAAAATTCTTAGATACAATGAAAAAAGAAGAAAGAGATTTATATAATGATGGTGTAGTTAGAATGGGAAAAACACTTGATTTATGTGAATATGGTATTGCTTCAACTGAAAGACTTCAAACTGAAATGTCTAAACATTTAAAAGAAGTATATGTTAATAGAAATACTGCCTCTGAAGAAATGGTTAAATATTCTGAAATTGCTTTAAAAGAAGTAAAGAAAGATGAATCTAAAGTTATTCTTGCTTATTTATCTGGAAGTATTACTCATAATGATGATTTTAAACTTATTATGCCTAGTATTATCAAAGTTTTAAAAAAGTATGATAATGTATATTTGCAAATTGTTGGATTGTTAGATCTTCCAAAGGAAATGGAAGAAGTTAAAGATAAGGTGTTAACAGCTCCATTTATGGATTGGAAGGATCTTCCTAAATTAATTAGATCGATTGATATTAATTTAGCACCTATTGAAGATACTATTTTCAATGAAGCAAAATCTGAAAATAAATGGACAGAAGCAGCACTTGTTAAAATTCCAACTATAGCTTCTAATGTTGGTGCTTTTAAAAGTCAAATAGAGGACGGAGTTACAGGATTACTTTGTAGTAATGAAAAAGAATGGTTAACGAAATTAACTGAGTTAATTGAGAATAAAGATTTACGTGAAAGATTAGCTGATAATGCATATAAAGAAGTTATGAATAATCATGTAACAGTAACATCTGGAAAAGGATTGGCTGATTTTATTCAAAGTAAATTAAGACCAAATGTTTGTTTTGTGTTACCATCTCCTAATGTTTCTGGCGGAATAATGGTTGCAATCAAACATGCCCTTATGTTAAAGAATCATGGTTATGATGTAACGATGATAAATATTAACAAGGAAACAAGCAAAGTAGCACTAATTGGTGAAAAAGGTGAAAATGTTTTTGTTGTACCATCGAATCGAATTGAGTTTACTGCTACTATTGATCAAATGGTTGCAACTATGTGGATTACCCTTGATTTTGTTCAAGAATATCCAAAAGTAAAATCTAAAAAGTATCTCGTTCAAAATATGGAAGCACGATTCTATAAAGCTGGAACATATGAAATGATTAAAGCCAATGCAACTTATAATAATCAAATTGGAGTTAACTATATTACTATTTCTAACTGGTGTAAAAATTGGTTGAAAGATGATTTTAAAGTTAATTCATTATATGCTCCTAACGGAATTGATTTATCTATTTTCCCAGTTAAGAATAGATCATTCAAAGGGAAAATAAAAATTTTAATTGAAGGTAATTGTAAGGATCATTATAAAAATGTAGATGAAAGTTTCAAAATAACTAATAAACTAGATAAAGAAAAATATGAAATACATTATTTATCTTACCAAAAAGAACCAAAAGATTGGTATCATGTTGATAAATTTTATCATAAAGTACCACATGATGAAGTAGGTAAGATATATGCTGATTGTGATATCCTATTAAAGACGAGTATTTTAGAGAGTTTCTCATATCCGCCACTTGAAATGATGGCTACAAAGGGAGTAGTTGTAGCAGTTCCAAATGAAGGAAACATAGAATACTTAAAAGATAATTATAATTGTTTATTCTATGAACAAGGAAATATCGAAGAAGGTATCTCTAAGATAGAACAGTTAGTTAAAGATAAAAAACTAAGAGATAAGTTAATCACAAATGGTTATAAAACAGCTCAAGAACGTGAATGGAAAAAGATTGAAAAAGACATATTAAAATTATATGAGTAGGTGAAATATGAAAGAAATAGCAAATTATATTGTTGAAATTTATAAGAATCTTCTTCAAATTATAAAAAATCTATTTGAAATTTTAAATTGTATTAATAAAAAATATCAATCTTTTGCTAAAAAAGGATGGAAAAAATATATTTTACAATTTTTCCCAAGTAATATTTATATTTTCATATTGTTTTTAGTGATGGTAAATTGTTATATTCCACAAATAAGAAATAATACAACTGAAATCTATACTTCAAGATTAGTTGATAAAGTTTATGGTGAGATTTATAAAAAACCGGTAGAGCAAAAAATTGATACAAGAAATGTTAAACGCATTGAAAAATTTGGGATTCATTTTGCTACCTATAATCGAATTAACACCGCTGTTTATCAGCTAGATATATATGATAATGATAATATAATTTATACTAAGAAAATAAAATCAAGTAGTCTACTTGATAATTCATATGAGTATTTTGATGTAAATAAAAAAATAAACAAAAATCATAAATATAAATATGTGGTTACGCCATTAAATGCAGCTGAAGAAAATGCAATTACAATTACTAAAGGTAAAAATAAAGAATTGGCATATTCTATAATTAATAAATCGCAATTTTATGATTTTGTTATAATTGTTTCTTTCATTTATTTGTTGATATTCTTTGTAATAAATTTTATTATAAATAATAATATAATCAAAGATGAAAAGAGTTTCATGTATGTTATGTTAATATACTTGTTATCATTCTTGTTTATTTTTCCACCTATGGAAGCGCCAGATGAACCATATCATTTCTATAGATCATATAAGTTTTCTCAATATGATTTTACAAAATCACCATATAATAATATGATTGAGAAAAAAATAAATATTCCTGGAAATTATAATTGCCTAGGTTATTCTCGTGCTTTTGTATATGAGAGTGCGGTGTATCCTAATGATATTTTAGCTTGCTATAAAAATGCAGCAAATGTAAAGTTAAATTTTGCAGTTGGTACAAGAGCAAATAGACTTATTACTTTAATTCCATCAGCTTTGGGAATTAAACTAGGGGATATTTTTACAAACTCACCTTTATTTATATTCTACTGTGGCAGATTATTTAATTTTGTGTTTTCATTTTTTGTTTTACTATATGCACTAAAGATAATTCCTAAACATAAACAAATATTTTTACTTGTTGTTTTCATTCCAATGTTTGTTCAACAGAGTGTCTCATTTTCTTATGATGCAATTTTAAATAGTTTATGTGTTTTAATAGTTGCATATTTAATTAAGTTTTTTAATCAAACTGAAGAAATAACAACAAAAGAATTAATTATTTATTCATTATGTTCATTAGTTATTCTTGATATTAAATTACCATATATATTAATTCCATTATTAATTTTATTTGTTGGTAAAGATAAATTAGGTAAAGATCAGAAGAAAAAAATAATGAGAATTGCTTTATTTTTAGGAGTTATTTTATTAAGCTATTTTGTGGCTAATTATATTGCATCACTTGATTTGCCTAAGAGAATAGGTGAAGTATCAGCTGTAAAAAGAAATACTATTTCAGAATTAATAAAATCACCAACGAAAATATTTAGAATTATGAAAGCAACTGCTAGAGGTCATGCTTCTGAATATTATAGAAATATGATTGCTTGTTTTGGATGGTTAAGGTATTCTTTTGATGATAGACTTATTATGTTTTGTTATTTGATGTTTGGTGTAGCTATATTAGCTGATGACACTAAATTAAGATTGAAAAAAAGAATTATTAATATTGGTTTAATTGGATTATTATTTGGGGGTATATTTTTATCAATGTATTTGTCATGGACTCCATATAATAGTTTAATGATTGAGGGAGTACAAGGAAGATATTTGCTACCTTTATTGTTACCATTATTTATATTTATTATGCCTAATAAAAAGTTGATTAAGCTAAAGAACGAAACTGTTTATTCGTTTATTAACATGTTGCTTTTAGCTAGTATTATAACATTATTGGTAAGTTTTTATTAGAATATTGAATTTTCAATATTCTTTTCTTTTGAATAATTGATAATATGTGATATTTATTGTATAATTAGTGTAGAAATAGGTGAGTTAAGAATGAAAGTTTTATTAGTTATTCCAGCATACAATGAGGAA
>OCTW011267748.1_pt1 | contig 15519 bp, 14 predicted proteins | sample 1539671 | NCBI WGS metagenome assembly OCTW01 (sample SAMN02144230, study PRJEB22623) | gut metagenome | biome: sheep rumen | host: Ovis aries | place: New Zealand
TGCGTCAGCAAGCCTGCGTCGAATGTAGGCAATCTGACGAAAATCTGGACGGCGCATCTGATGCACAGGGGTCGTGCGGTGTTGCCTTAAAAAGATATCCCCGTCCATGCGGGGATATCATATTCTATGCGTTAAACGTCAAAATCGTTCGCCAGCATCAAGCGATGGCTCCTGACAGTTGAAGGCGGCGGTGTCGGCTCTTTTTCGGGCTCTTTCTCCGCTTTTTCTTCCACGTTCTCTTCCTTCAAGGATCTTATCGAAGTAACAAGCACGGGCGTGATGTGATGTTCTTCCTTCGGCTTTACAGCTGCGGGCTCATCAGTCTCGGGCTTTTCATCGGTAACGGGAGTCTCGTCACGCTTCGTCTCGCTCGGAGTTGTGATCTTAAGCGGCCCTGTGGCGGGCTTCTTGACAGGCGGTGCCGCAAACGGCGGATACACAAAGCTCTCGTTCCTGAGTGCTTCAAGCACCTCGTTCATCGACTGGAAGCGCTTCTCGGGGGCGAACTCGCAGCACTTCATAACTATAGATTTCAGCTTGACAGAGCCGTTTGCAGGCGGCGGGAAACGCTTTCCCCTAAGCCTGTCAGCAACTGCGGCCGAACGATCGTTGGTTGTCGCGCCAGGCTTTACCAGCGGCAGAAGATTGTTATTCAGCAAATAATAAAGCGTAAGACCGTAAGAATAAATATCCGCAGTCTGTGAATAGGTGGATTCGCCCCTCGTTATCCGCCAAACCTCGGGGGCAATGTACGGCTGAGTGCCTGCGAGCGTATTGTAGCTGCTGCTGGCCTCCTGCTTTGAAACGCCGAAATCGCCCAAAAAGAACTGCTTCTTTGAATCAAGATAGATATTATCGGGCTTCACATCGCGATGCAGCATATTCATCTTGTGCATTGCTCCAAGAGCAGTCGCGATCTGATATGCCAGCCGTTCGACCTCGTTAACGCTCAGGCCGCCCTTCTTTTTTATCAGGTTGGACAGCGGGTCGTAAAGATCCATTCTTATAAGAATGTCAAATCCGATAAGCTCGTGCCTGTCGTCGTAAATATCGCGCAGGGCGTGATTCTTGCACTCAACAATATTCGGGCAGCCCGTGAGCTGATACATATTTCTTATCTCTTCAGCCACAAAGCGCTTCTTGTCATTTATCATTCTCAGCCGTGTTTCACGCGAAAGCGCCTCATTGCTGAGATTTATAGAAATGATCTTTACAACGGAATAGGTAACAACACCAAAAAAGTCCTGTCTTAGCTTATAGACCTTTCCGAAGCTGCCGCCTCCGATATACGAGTCCTTGCGCCAGCTCTCCCAAAGCGGCTCATAGGATCTCAGTCTGTCCCCGACTTCAAGCATGGTTTCACCCCTGAAACAAACAAAATCCTGCTGTTTAACCCAACAAACAGCATAATAACCTAAAATAATTATATCTCAATTATACCGAAGTGTCAAGTGTTTTTTGCAGGCATTGATAATCATACAAAAGTGCAGCCGCCGACAAAAACGGGCTCAGCGCTTTACAACGATAACAAAATATGATATAATAGCATTGCAAAGCAAATTCCGGAGGCGGAACACTATGGAAGAAAACAAAGATAAAACTGTAATAGATGAAAACAAGGCCGAACAGAATAAAAAGCCCGACCGCAACAGTATAAAATCAATATTAAAGTCTATCTTCTCGCTGACCGACGACGCCGCAAGCTCTGACGAGATACGGACAAGGATACTTGACGGCGGCAGGGTGACAGGCACCAACGCCTGCGTGCTTTTCTGTGCGATAATAATTGCTTCTGTAGGACTGATAACAAACTCGACAGCTGTTATCATCGGCGCTATGCTGGTGTCTCCCATAATGGGCAGCATACTCGGCCTCAGTTACGGAACAGTTACGGGCAGCTCACCGATCATCAAGCGCTACTCGCTCGGTTTCCTGACTCAGATAGTCATAAGCGTCGGCACCTCAACGCTGTTCTTTCTGCTCATACCCGACAAAGAACCCACCAGCGAACTTATCGCAAGAACGCAGCCCGATTTCTACGATGTCCTGATTGCGACCTTCGGCGGCCTTGCAGGAATAATAGGCAATACAAGACGTGACAAGGCAAACAACGTTATCCCAGGAGTAGCTATCGCCACAGCCCTGATGCCGCCGCTATGCACCTGCGGTTATTCCATCGCCAACGGGAAATGGCACATGCTTGTAATGGCGGCTTATCTTTTCACCATCAATTCCTACTTCATTTATTCCTCAGCCGAGATCGTGCTCTCGTTCCTGGATCTGCCCGAAAAGATGGTGCTCACCAAACAGGAACGCAGAAAATACATCAGGCGCAAGCGCTGGATAACGATACTTGTGCTCATACCCTGCTTTGTGCTGCTGGGCGTGCGCATCGCAATGGAGCGCTCATAAAACATTCCGAGGAGATAACAATGAACACGAGCCAAAGACTTGAATTTGAATGCCTTGACAACACCCGCGACCTTGGCGGGATGATCACAGCCGACGGCAGAAGGATAGTATCAGGAAAGCTGATACGCAGCGGCCAGCTGTTTTTTGCAAGCGAGAATGATATATCAAAGCTGAAAAAGATCGTTGGCGCTGTCGCAGACTTCCGAACAGACAAGGAGGTCAGTGAAAAGCCCGACCCCGAGCTTGGCTGCACAAGCCTTCATCTTCCGATACTCCACGATCTGTCCGCAGGGGTCACAAAAGAGAAAAAGCCCGACGAGAACGCCTTTGAGGAGATCTCTGCCTCAAACAGCTTGGCTGTTAAGTATATGCGTTCGGTCTACAGCAGCTTTGTCGAAAGCGAAGCAGCAATCAAGGGCTACAGGCGCTTTGTTCGGCTCCTGCTCGAAAACGAGAGCGGCGCTGTCCTCTGGCACTGCACCGCAGGAAAAGACCGCGCCGGCTTTGCTTCTGTCCTGACAGAGACACTTTTGGGCATTGCCTGGGACGATGTTGTTCAGGATTATCTTTACACAAACACCTGCCTCAGCAGCGAGGTCGAAAGGCTGGTGCGGCACTTCAGCAAGGACGCCGACGAAAAACGTCTCAACGCCATGAAAACTCTTTTCAGCGCCGACGAAGACTTCCTCGCCGCTATGCAGAAAAACGCCGACCGTCTCTACGGCGGGCTGGACGGGTTCATCGCAAAAGCACTTGGCGTGACCGCCACCGAGCGCGAGGCACTGAAAGCCAAATATCTTGAAGACTGAAAAAGTGCGTTCCCTTTGCTTTGGGAACGCACTTTCTGTTGTTACAATCACTCGCCGAACCATTCCTTGTTCAGGAACTTTATGCGCTGGTTCACGAACTTTACGATGTCCTGTCCACTGTCGGCTCGCCAGGACTCTTCGCCGATGTCGTGCTTCATTTCTTCTGCACGTTTTGAAACAGCGGCAGTTACTTCTGTCAGCTTGTCAGCACCGCCAAAGGAGGTCCAGCGCTCCCTGACTGTCTCAACGAACCAATCAGCCTTCATCAGCATCACGAACCACGGGTTGCTCCTGTCCTGGCTGCCGACCTCGGGCTGCCAGATAGACGCGTACCAGCCGCGGCTGCCGTTGCCTTCATAAGCCCAGTTGAAATCCCAGGGTGCAAGCATAGTAAGCTTTTTATAGCTGCTCTCAGGTGAAAAATCCACCGCAAAATAGAAGCTGCCTTCACCCACATCATAATTGTGGACAAGCTCCTCAAGTATAAGCATATTGGCCGCGGACTTGGTATCGAGCACAGCCTCGACAGCCTCCTGAACAGTGGAATATGTCCCATCGGCGGGAACTACGTTATATTTTTCATCGAACATCATCGGAGTGTTGTTCTCAATTCCCTGATAAACTATCTCCCAGACGCCCTTGATGTATTTTTCTATGTGATCCAGCTGCCCCTGAGTGTTGATGTCGCTCTTGACGCTGTATTCAGCCGAAGCAGGCAGACGCTTCTGCCCCTTGAAGTCCTCGACCTGCTCGCTGCTGTAATCAAGAGTAAAGAAGGGGTGATCTTCGCCGGGATAGTTGTCCATTTCAACAAAATAGCCTGTCTCGGGAGAATTATCATCTGCCTTAGGAGTGTTGAGGTCGGTACGCTGTGCCTGATTCTGCTCACAGAGCAGATAAACATCTCTGAACTTTCCGTTCACATAAACATTAACATAGGTAAAATCCGAGGAGTAGTACTCTCCCTGGAATATCTCCTTTGCAAGGCTGAATGCCATGTAATCCGGCACGAAATTCCAATACGACCTGAGCAGCACCCAGCTGCGGTACTCCTCGCCGTCATGCAGGCCGAGCATATTGTGCTTCTCTTCAAACTTGATGCGATACGGCTTGATGTCGCCCTGATCTGCGGTGGAGTTGCCTCTGACCTTTACTCCTCCCGCGGCAGACAGCCTGTACTGATCATCACAGTTGAAAACGTCGATCACAGCTGCTGTGTATTCGTCCTTGGAATTGATCTTGTCGCCCTCGGCGATAGTAATATTCACAATCGGATTGTCGTTAGCTGAAGCAAGCTTCTTGAAAAGCTCTTCCCTCTCGGCGGCCGAAGCTTCGTAATCGGCTTTCAGCGCTGTTGTATCGGGCATCTCTATCTCAGGAACATTTAGCGGAGTGTTGTCGATCGCATCGGCCTCAGCATCAGACTCCGTTTCGGTTACGCTGTCGGCTGCGCTCTCTGACGACGAGGCCGCCTCTGTGCTGCCCGGATCAGATGCCGCCGAGCTGTCGGAGCTTGAACACCCTGCCGCAGACAATGCTGTAATTGCAGCAAGCAGCAGAGCCAAAAATCTTCTGTTTATCATTTTACTTTCCATCACAAGCACCTCTGTGAACGGTCTCAGAACAGCTCGGAGTTATCCGCGAGCGAATCATCTTCTGTTATCTCCCTGATGACTCTGCACGGTACACCGACCGCCAGCGAGTTGGGAGGTATATCTCTTGTTACAACGCTCCCAGCGCCAATAACACTGCCCGACCCGATAGTAACGCCGCCGCAGACGGTTACATTTCCTGCTATCCAGCAGTTGTTCTCAATGGTGATAGGCTTGGCGTATTCCTTATCAGTCCAGCCGCCGTCAGGCTTTTGGTAAAGGTTCCTGTCCTGCCAGCGGAGAGGGTGTATCGGTGTAAGCAGAGAAACGTTCGGCCCAATGAAGACATCATCGCCGATGGTCACGGGACAGCAGTCAACGCAAGTGAAATTGAAATTTGCAAACGAGCGCGAGCCGATAGTCGTGAAACACCCGTAATCGAACTGCACAGGCGCAAGCAGCACAGTGTTTTCGCCAAGGCTGCCGATCAGTTCTTTCAGCAGTTTTTCTTTGCGCTTGTCTGTCTCTGACAAAGCCAAGATCTCTCTGCAAAGGTCGTGAGCCCTGACCCTGAGCCCTTCAAGCTCCCTGTCGCTGGGATCATAGATCTTCCCGGCAAGCATTTTTTCCTTTTCTGTCATATTCTCACCCTTTTTGAAAAAAGATATTATCATACATCCAGCGGCCTGTATCGGAAAGCTCTTCGACCGTCCAGCCCGAACGCTTCTTGCAGCCGTCCCTGATAAGACTTGAGGACTGCTTTGAGGCCGAAAGGCTCCAGCAAACAGCGCTGAGCCCATGAGCATTTATAAGCTCCAGCCACTTTTCGCCTTCTTCATAGTTTACAGGACCGGATCCGTATGCGTCAGTGATATTGAATTCGCTGACAAATACAGGCAGACCTCCATCCAGAGCCCGCTCAGCCTTTCGGCGAATGTGATCGCGGTGAGTGTCAGCATAAAAGTGCAGCGTGTACATGATGTTGCTGCACTCGACAGGATCGTCAAGCGGCGCGTCGATCTGCTGGCACCAATCCGGTGTGCCGATAAGTACAACAGCTTTCTGAGCGTGCTGCCTTATAGCGGGTATCACCATATCGGCATAGCGGTGTATAGTCTCCCAGCTCGTATCGCCGTTGGGCTCGTTGCAGATCTCGTAAAGCACGTTGCCGCAGGCGGCGTACTTCCTGCTGAGCTGAGCGAAAAACCTTACAGCCTCGTCGGCATATATCATCGGATCCTTCTCTCCCAGAACGTGCCAGTCAACAATGATATACATTCCCAGCTCTGCGGCAGCGTTTACAGCTTTGCAGATCAGCCCGTACAGCGCCTTTTTGTCACCGTCCGTGCAGTATCCGTGATATTCATGGGTATACATCGCAGTCCGCACACAGTTGCAGCCCCAGACATCTCTGAGCGTTCTAAAAGCCTCAAGGCTCACATATTCAGGGTGCCAAGCAATGCCGTGAGTGCTCACGCCCCTCAGTATGACCTCGTTTCCGTTACGGTCTGTAAGCTTCTGCCCTGAGACTGTCAGTTGACCGTGTTTCTCAAACGGTGTCATATACACACCTCCCGATCAGTGATCTTTATTCAAAAACCTGTCCGCATTTTCCACATTTCGAGCAGCCGTTGCAGGAAAGCTTCATCCCGCAGGTCTGACAGCGCTCGGAATAGAACGGCACATACCTCGCTTCTTTTGGAACAGGATATCCGTAAGCGTCATAAAGGTCATAAACAGCCTCCTTGCCCTTATAGCTAAGACCCGACTTAAAGGCCTGCTCGCTTTGAAGGCCGTTGCCCTCTATCTTGTAGAGCCTGCCGTCCTTGATAAATCGTCTTCCCGTCCCACAGAAAACAAAGGTCACGTCGGCTTCGACACATTCATCATGCAGACGCTTGACCCAATCATAATTGCAAGGCCTTGCGCCGCTGTAGTTCTCGCCGTCACATAGCACCTGCTCGAGCTGTCCTGTGGCAAGATAGGACTTCAGGCTGACCTCTCCGATAAAAGGCGCACACATCACGCCCTTGTGTTTAAAGGGCAATGACAGCAGTATCGGTATGCGCTCGTCTGCCCTGTGCTGGTTCTCGGCGGTAACATTCATAAAGATGTTCTCCCAGCCGCCGCCCCAATCAGGCGGCAGGCATTCGGCGATGCGCTGCGGACGCTTTGTCAGCAGGAAAAATATCACGTCGCTCCTGAGCCGCATGATCTCCCATGCTTCGGGACGCCACTCGTCAGCTTCCGGCAGGAAGAAATCACTGGTCATGCAGACTCTGATCTTCTCGCCGCTCTTGACTTTATAATTTCCGCGGCGATCCTTCTGCAAGGGATAATCAAAGCCGTTTTTTGTGCGGAATATCTTTGAGCCGTCCATGCCTCTTTGGGAGTCAAGGAAATACATATAGCAGTTTTCACAGCCCTCGCTTATCTTCACGCAGCCGTGCCACGGGTTCCAGATGTCATGCATCGTATATCAGCTCTATCTCTTCGACCAGCGAACGCGGAATGCTTCTCGGGCCGCGTACAGCATTTACCCCATGCTGCCGCAGCTTTTCTATCCCGATAGGCTCGCCGTCATATTTCTTTATCACTTTCAAGCGCATGGCTTTTGTCATCGACATAAATTCGTCGTGATACTCATAGGGGATATTCACTTCAACGGCTGTACACTTGTACCTGATCGCAGAGACAGGCGCCGAAAGGTACATATATACCGTATCCCCGACCTGTATATTGCTGCTCTGCTTCCAGAGTATCACCCCGTCGGGAGACCCGGCTATCTCAGCATCAATATCAAAATACTTGGTATTGGCAGGAACTATCCATTCCGTGATGCGTCTGCCCTTGCCGCTTTTGCCCGAGGTGCAGTCAAAGCTTAGATCAAGCAGCTCAAAGACCTCTTCATCAGTCAGCGTGCCGTCCAGCAGGACCGTGAGCCAGCTGCCCTTCTTCATGTGATATGCAGGCAGAACGCCTTTTCTCTGCCGCAGCATACCTTCGATAACCGGATCGCACTTGATCTCAAGAATATCTATCCGCTCCCTGCTTTTCAAGTTGAGCTTCTCTGCGGGTATATCCATGATGATCCCGTACCACTTTGTGCCGACGGTATGCCTGAGCACTGCATATCCGGGAAACCTTGCCCAGAGATATTCCGGCTTTGTTCCGTAGGTCTTATCGGCATAAACAAGCACTTTGTCTCTCTGTGTCATAAGGCACCTCCGTTTAATTACATTCATATTCAGTATAATAAAAGTTAAAGAATTTGTCAAGCAATGTAAGGATTTATACTGTTTTTATGGAGAAAAATACTATCACACGGCACAATATGCTGTTCATAAATTAAGGGTTGAAAATACACAAAAACAGTGTTATAATATAAGTTAGTGTTTTTTATACTATAGTATATCAGAAAAGGAAGGTAAGTAAAAATGACAAAGATAACTATATTCTCCGGCTTTCTGGGAGCCGGAAAGACGACCCTGATAAAAAAGCTGATCGCTGACGGCTTCAACAACGAGAAGCTTGTTCTTATTGAAAACGAGTTCGGCGAGATCGGCATCGACGGCGGTTTCCTTCAGGACGCCGGCGTGCAGATCACCGAAATGAATTCGGGCTGTATCTGCTGCTCACTGGTCGGCGACTTCGGCAAGGCTCTGACTCAGGTGCTTGAGCAGTACACTCCGGACAGGATAATCATTGAGCCCTCCGGCGTCGGTAAGCTTTCGGACGTTATCAGGGCAGTACAGAACCTTGAAATGGAAGGTGTCGAGCTGGACGGCTTCACCACCGTTGTTGATGCAAAGAAGTGCAAGATGTATCAGAAGAACTTCGGTGAGTTCTTCAATAATCAGATCACCTATGCAAGCTGCCTTATCCTTAGCCACACAACAGGGCTCTCGCAGGAGAAGCTTGACGACGCTGTTTCCCGTCTTCGCGCTCTCAATGACAAGGCGACTATCGTCACAACAGAGTGGGACGAGCTTTCGGGCGCTTCCATAGTAGAGGCTATGACACAAAAGAACACCCTTGATGATGAGCTTGCCGATCTGCTGGCCGAAGCCAGAAAGCAGAGCGAACATGACGAGGAAGAGCATGAGCATCATCATCATCATCACGACCACGACGAAGACGAGGAGCATGAGCATCATCACCATCATCACGACCACGACGAGGACGAGGAGCACGAGCATCACCACCATCATCACGAGCACGACGAGGACGAAGAGCACGAGCATCACCACGAGCACGGTCCCGACTGCACCTGCGGCTGCCACGATCACGACCACGAGCACCATCACGCCGACGACGTCTTCACAAGCTGGGGCGCCGAGAGTGCGAAGAAGTTCACCAAGGAGGAGATCACTGCGGCTCTCGAGGCTCTCGAGAACGAAAGCAAGTACGGCCTTGTGCTGCGTGCAAAGGGCATCGTTCCCGCACTTGACGGCAGCTGGATCCACTATGACTACGTCCCAGGCACACCCGATGTCCGCACAGGCACAGCGGGCGTTACTGGCAGGCTCTGTGTTATCGGCGCCAAGATAAACGAAAAGGCTATCGCCGAGCTCTTCGGCATCACTGAATAAGGAGGCGCTCTTATGCCCGCAAATAACGAAAACAATATCCCGCTTTACCTGTTCACGGGCTTTCTCGAGGCCGGAAAGACCTGCTTTATCCAGCAGACCCTTGAAGACCAGCGCTTCAACACGGGTGACAGCACCCTTGTAGTTCTCTGCGAGGAGGGCGAAGCCGAGCTGGAGACCTCCAGCATGGCCTCGAAGGACGTCAAGGTCGTAACTGTTGAAAGCATCGAGGAGATACAGGGCGAGCGTTTCATGAAGCTCGTAAAGGACTCGGGCGCAAAGCGCATAATGATGGAATACAACGGTATGTGGCAGCTTCAGGACTTTTTCAACCAGCTCCCCGACGAGATCATGATCTATCAGGAGATCTGTATTGCCGATGCGTCCACTTTCCTGAATTACAACTCTAATATGCGCAGCCTTGTTGTTGACAAGCTCACCACAGCCGAGCTTATTATTTTCAACCGTTACTCGGATTCGATCGACATGATGTCGCTGCACAAGATCTGCCGCGGCATCAGCAGACAGATCAACATTGCCTACGAATACACAGACGGCAGGGTAAAATATGACGATATACAGGATCCGCTGCCCTTTGATGTGAACGCTCAGTCGATCAAGATCGAGGACAGGGATTACGCGCTATGGTACCGCGATCTTATGGAGGATCCCAAGAAGTACAACGGCAAGGAAATGACCTTCAAGGGCATAGTTGCTGTTGATGCAAACTTTCCGCCAGACAGCTTTGCCGTCGGCAGGCACGTCATGACCTGCTGCGTCGAGGACATTCAGTACATGGCAATAGCCGCTGAGTGGGCATCGACCGCCACGCTTTCTCCCCGCGACTGGGTAATCGTCAAGGGCAAGCTCTCTTATGAAAAGAGCAAACTCTACAAAGGAAAGGGACCCGTCCTGAAGGTAACAGAGGTCATTAAGACATCTGCCCCTCAGCAGGAGGTCGCCACATTCTATTGATACACATTATAAATAATCACCGCCCGAAAGCTTCTGCCTTCGGGCGGTGTTGTTATTCTTGGTCAAACCTTACGGATTTTCTTCCTTATACTTCTTGTAGTCGGCGTTAAAGGTCTTGAGGTTGCTCTCGATGGTGCCTCTGTACTGCTCCTTGAGCTGAGCCCAGGTGTACTGAGCGCCGTTCTCGTCCTGCTTCATAACAGACGAATACATCCAGGAGTTTACAGCCTCCTTGGTATCGGTGGTAGCAACGTCGTCGTCAGAGATCTCGGTGGAAACGCCGCGGCCGGGGTCGGTGATCTTTACATAAGTATCATCGTCCAGCAGGTTGTATCCAACATCATACATCTCGTCGGTCCAATACTTGTTGGTGGTAAAGAACTTCTGTCTGTCGATGTCCTTGTACTTATCGTCGGTGGTAACAGTCTTGGCGCAGGCCAGCCAGGTCTTCATAGCCTCGCTCTTGGTGGAACCCTTTACCCACATATAGGTCTCGATGTCGGGCAGGTAGTACAGAGTGTCGCTGTTGGGATCCTTAGGCATCGGAACGCTGCCCCATTCCTCGTCCTCCTTAGGAGTATGGGAATCCATGGAAGCCCAGGGGCCCATAGCATAGAAGAGGATATTCTGCTTGAAGCAGTCGGAAGCCTGACCGATCCACTCCTGAAGGTACAGGTCATTCTTCTTTACATTGTAAAGGAAGTTTGCAGCACGCTCAAGATCGGGATCGTCGAGGTTGGAATAATACTCGTCGGTGTCGGTGTTGTGCATGATAAGGGTCTTACCGGTGGAATAATAGATGAAGGGAGCAAACCAGCCGTTTACGCCGTATCTGATCTCGTCGCCGGACGCGCCGCTTACAAACTCTTCCATCATGTCATACCAGGCGTTCCAGTCCCATTCGCCGTTGACATAGAGCTCATAAGGATCGTCGAGCTGTGCAGCATCGAGCAGAGCCTTATCATAGGTCAGAACGGAAGTGGTAACGTATCTGATAGGAGCAACATAGTGCTTGCCGTTGATGGTGTACTGGTCGGCGGTATCCTTAACGTTCTTCCAGAGGTCGGAGTCAAAGTCAACGATATCATCAACAGGCTGGAACATTCCTCTTGTTACGTTATAGGGGAAAGTCATGTTGGCCTCGAACCAGAACATATCGGGAGGATCCTGAGCAAGGATATAGTTAGCAAGCTTGGTGTACTTCTCGAGAGAAGCGCACTTGTCGTACTTGATGGAGCCGCCTCTCTTCTGGAAAAGGTCGAGGTCGGTCCTTACCTCAGGGTTAGCTCTTGTGGGGTTGATGTCGAAATAAGACAGCCATCTGATAGTCTTATCCTCGTCCGAAAGGCCTTCCATAGTCGGGATAGCATCGGTATCCTCAACTTCAACAGTGTGCTCACCTTCAACGGGCTCGTCAGCAGCGCCTTCACTGTCAGCGGCCTTTGAATCATCAGAGCTTCCGCAGGCGGCAACAGAGAAAGCGGCAACTATTGCAAGCATAGCTGCAAGAAATCTTTTCGTTTTCTTCATTTCAATTCCTCCATAATAAAATATTAACATTAACAAACATCTGAAATTTGCCATTATTTCCATTGTCAAGTCATTATATCACAGTAATGTAATCGTTGTCAATGGGCTTAATTGTTTTGAAAACTTTTAGTAATCGTTTTCAGCAAACTACACAAACAAAAATATTGATCTTTGGAAGATATAACCAAATCAATCTCCCGTGGACTCTCTGAGGATAAGCTTATGAGGAACTGTGTAGCACCTTGTATCCTTCTCTGACGAAGTGATGTTTTCGATAAGCTTTTTGATGACAAGCTCGCCCATTGCGGCGCAGGGCTGCTCGATCGTTGACACGGACGGCGTCATGAGTTCACAGAGAGATATGTTGTCAAAGCCCATGACCGAGATATCGCTCCCGACCTTGAAGCCAAGCTCCAGAGCACGGCGAATAGCAGTCATAGCAAGAATATCGGAGACAGCACAGACCGCTGTAGGGCGTTCGCTGAGCGACATAAAACGCTCCATAGCGATAGCGCCGTTCTCCTGATCGTATGTACTTTTATAAATATATTCATCAGGCAAAGGTATCCCTGCCTCGTCCAGAGCACGCCTGAATCCGTTCTCTCGCCTGATCGCCGAGAGGGCTGTGGAATTAGCGCCGATAAAAGCGATCCTCTTGTGACCCTTGGCGATCATCGCCTTCGCGGAATCGTAGCCTGCCTGCTCGTCATCAACGGTAACAGTAAGCACGTCGGCGCCAGTAACGCCCTCACAGCAAAGCGCGATATTGTAATTTGCCGAAAGGCGGTTAAGTGTCTCGGCATCAAAAGATGTTCCGAGGAAAACTGCACCGTCTACTGTGCGGTTAAAGAGCATATTCAGTTGGCGGGTCTCGTTATCGGTGGTGGCATTCGTCGATGCGGATATGATATCATAGCCAAGCTTCTGAGAAAAGTTCTGCATTCCTGCAACTATCTTCATATAAAGCGAGTGTTCGGAGGTCGGCATCAGCACAAGTATCACGTTAGTCTCGCGCTTGCGCAGGTTGCGTCCGAGAAAATTTGGAGAATAGCCAAGGCGCTGGATAGTTTCATTTACAAGCTTTGCAGAGGCTTCGGAAACATTGCTGCTGCCGTTTAGCACTCGTGAAACCGTGGCCACAGATACTCCCGCTTCCCTTGCAACGTCCTTGATAGTCACGCTCATCGGATCATTCCTTTCTGCGGAAATAATGAATGTATACGTTTACATTATACCACAATCGGCGCGGTGTTCCAATATACATTACTAACAAAAATCGCCGTCTGTTTTAGTTGAAATTGTCTCACAGCGGTGTTGATACTTTACAAAAATTATTTCAAAAAAATGCTGCGTAAATGAATAATCCTTTCAAAGCTGTGCAGAATATAAACAAAGATAACGCGGTGAGCCGCGACAGAAAACGGAGGAACGAACATGAAAACACCCGATCTTAAAGCAATAAAGAAGCTTGTGGGCGGCAGAGGGCTTTATATAACCGCTGCTGCCAGCATAATAGCTGTGGGCGGCGTCGGCGCTGCGGCCTATAACCGCGCAGTTTCAAAGATCGACGACAGCTTGACCTATTCGGCGCCGAAGCTTGAGGAGCCGAGCCTTGACGAGCTTTTTGCCGATCAGCCGAAAAGCGATGTCCCCAAGGACGACGTCAAGCCGAAGGCCGACTCCTCTGTCGAAAGCAGCGAGGAAGACGAACCCACCGTTGTGACCCAGCCAAACGTGATGCCCGTAAACGGTCAGGTGATAGTTCCCTTCAGCTTTGGTGAGCTTGTAAAGAGTGAGACACTCGGCGTGTGGAAGACCCATGACGGCGTGGACATCAAGGCCGATGAAGGAACTCCCGTAAAGTCGATGAACAGGGGCGAAGTCACAAAGATATGGGAGGACGCGCTCTGGGGCTACTGCGTAACGATAGATCACGGCAGCGGGCTCGTAGGGCACTACTACAGCCTTGCTCCGAGCGTAGTGGTCGAGGAAGGCGACGAGGTCGAATCGGGCGAGATCATAGGTACGATAGGAGACACCGCACAGGTCGAAGCCGCCGAACCCTCGCATCTGCACTTCGGCCTTAAACGGAACGGCGAGTGGATCGACCCCATCGGTTATATCGAACCGTTCGGCAACAAGTAAGACAGCTTCATTTTATTTCCTCTATAATACGCAGGCGGCGTTGCCATTGGTGCGCCGTTCTGCGTTATTTATTAAAAAAGGATATACAGTCACATCGGCTGTATATCCTTTTTTACATCATTTCTTCTCCCAGATGAAGATGGCGTTTTCGTTTTCAAGCTTTACGCGCTGCTTGATCTTCCCACCGGAATAAGTAAAGCTGGTCTTGTTGCTGTACTGATATGCACTGTTACTATATTTCAGATCCTTCTTCTTTACCGAGAGCTTTGTAATATCACTGTCGATCGTCCATTCGCTCTCGCCGTCGTTTACCTTGGCGTAAGTGTTTTTAGACATATTGTATTCGATGCTGTCCTTGGTGATCGTCATGTGCGAATTGGCAAAGCCAGTATACTTGTCGAAGCTGCCTTTCTCGGAGTCGATCTCAACGGCAGTAAGCTGCCACTCGCCGATCATGCCGTCCTCGAAATCAAAGTGTGTGCTGCGGTAATAGTCATAAAGCAGATAACCCGCAGCTGCAATGACCAGAAGTATCATGAGCAGCTTTTTAATATCATAGCCGTATGCAAGCAGGAAGCTCGGGCCTTTTTTCGCGGGCTCGGCTACAGGCGCCTTGTTTTCGGAAGCGGGTCTGCTCGGCGGCCGATCTGCTGCTGGGCGGATATTTAAGTTAGGCTGCACTGGCGGTGTCTGCTGCACGGTCCGCGATGTATCGCCGAATGACATCATAGGCTCGGGGCGATCTGTCTTAGCGGGCTCATCGAGATCTCCGAAGCTTGGCTGATGCCAACGGCTGCCCGAACTCTGCGAGGAACTTAAAACAGACCCGCAGACAGGGCAAGTCACTGCCGGATCATTGACAATGCTTTCGCAATACGGACATTTCATTTGATATTACCCCTTGTTTTTCTGTTTCTGATATGTACGGCAAGCGCCGTGATCAGCGCCGAGACGGTAATTGCCAGCATCGCTCCCGAAGAATCTATCAGAACATCGACGAACTGGCAGCCCCGCCCCGAGACGGCATACTGGTGCAGCTCGTCAGAACAGGCATAAAACGATGCGCTGTACTGTGCAAGCGTAAAACGGTACAATCCGCTTGATGCAAACGAATAAAACTGGAACAGCAGCGCCCCCAGCACCGCATATTCAAGAAAGTGAGCCGATTTTCTGACAACGTTTGTGAGCTTGTCAACAAAGCTTTGCTTTTCGGGCTCGGTCATCTTGTCGAAATCGGGCACCACGACCTCGCTGACAGTGATTATAACATCATCGCTGGTCTGAATTGACTCGGCGGCGGTCTGTGCCGAGAATCTGTAGATGACCACGCACCAGATGACCGTCAGCAGGCCGAAGATCAGTGTTCTCTTCATATAACTCCTTCCGCCGCGGCGGGTTTTAGGCAATACCGCACAACCATTGTGCGCAAGATGCGCAGTCAGATTTTTCGTCAGATTGCCTATATTC
>OCTW011608532.1_pt1 | contig 15512 bp, 11 predicted proteins | sample 1539671 | NCBI WGS metagenome assembly OCTW01 (sample SAMN02144230, study PRJEB22623) | gut metagenome | biome: sheep rumen | host: Ovis aries | place: New Zealand
ACGCGAAAGCGAATATACGTTCAAGATATACTCCAACGAGGAGGAACGGATACACATCCATGTGCTCTGTGGTGGTCATGAGGCCAAGTTCTGGTTGGAGCCACAGGTGGAACTGGCCAGAAACACAGGCATTCCTGAACACAAATTAAATGAAATCAAGAAAATTGTAGAGAAATATGCAGACAACTTCAAAGAGCAATTCCGCCAACACATCGGCAAGCGTATTGATGATTAACGCGCAGGGCATTATGCTCTCCGTGCTGGGTCATGACTACTTCCTGTCGTACAATCGCATCCCTTGGATGCAGGATGCACCCATCCGTAGCGTGCTGAACGTGCAAATGAGTGGCCCCGAAGCCATCGAGTGGCCCGACCTTGACGTAGATATCGAAATCGACAGCCTTCGCCATCCAGAACGCTATCCGCTAGTAATCAAACGCAATGCGCTGGACTTCGTTGGTGTGTGAATAGAATCCATCAATATCATATTCAAACTTTAAGGAATAAGAGGTCTCCTGTAGTTTCCAAGTCACCGCCGGGCTGCATGGTAGACCAAAATGGTGGAGGCGGTTAAGTGTATGGTCAAATTGATATTTGAGTCAGCCGTGAGTGCTGGCGTTGGATTGGCAATCCAACACATTTGCTTGTAAAACATGTGAGAGGGGGTGCCAGCTCCTCTTTTTATATTTTTTATCCACAGATTACTTTCAATGATTAATGTCTTTCTATGAAACAATAGCAAGGTGAACCGACTGGAGAAAGAGAATGCCCAACTGCACAGGGAAGTTGAAGATTTGAATGACCAGATTGAGAGACTTCATACCGACATGCAGAAGTTGAAGGACAACCATGAAAGGGAACTCAACCGCACCAATGAGCAACACCAGCAGGAGGTAAGCAACTTGAAGTGCATCTTAGACAAGGCTTATAGATGGTTCCCGAGTTTCAAGCGTTTCCTCAATATGGAGCGTGAGTGTCTGGAGTGTGGTTTTAGCGAAGTGCAGACCGACAAACTGCTACATGGGCAGAACATCAACTATAGTGGGTGGCTTCACTCCAACGAGTACAGGCGCAATGTACTTGCCAATAACGTAACGGCACAAGTGATAAGGGATGAAAAGCGAAACTTGTTCCTACATATCAACGAGACACCCATTGCTCAATGGTTTAAGGAGCAATTCGGGATTGGACAAGTGCGACGGAGAGACATTAGAATGTAAGTTAAAGGAGTCTCAGAAGAGAGTGTACTCATTCCTTCTGAGACTCCTTTTTCTGTAGCAGTTATCACAAACGAGGGTCAATAGTTTTATCTGTACACTGTTATATATTACCCTTTGTTACCATAACAAACTATACCACGACCATTGCAACGAGAGCATCTATGCAACCTGTCTCCTATGTATTTTGTACCTAGTGTAGTTGAGTGCCCGATTCGATCATTATTAATAGTTAGTTATAGCAGAGAATGTATCCGAAATAGTAGTCCCATAGCTGTTGGTCACCCAACACCTAAAATAATACTTCGTACCAGCCTTTAAACCATTGACAGTGGCAGAAACCTGTTTACCCGATATGGAAGAAGATGCCATGCTTGATGGCGTTGATGTACCATACTTGACTGTTGCACTCGTTGGCCTTTCACTACACATGAATTTAACTGTGATTGAACTTTTTGTTGCTGTAAAATCGAAACTTGTCACATAAGGCGCATCGCCTGTACTTCCGCCACTATTGCCACTGCCGCTTCCACCATCAAATGATTTTGCCCCTTCTCGATATGAGACCTTAACAAATTCGGCAGAAGATGTATCATTATAAGGACTCTTTAGTACCAATTTTGTCTCTGTTAGTTCTTCTATTCTCCCTGGTCCAAATAGAGATGCTGCAAATTGCGCCCGTAGCGATGACTGGGTATAATCATTTGCTTTTATATCATAGTCATAAACGCCATCTTTTACTTCCCAAACACCGTATGCATTGTATTTATTCACGAAATTTATCACATACCATTCATGATTATATCCAAATGTAAGAATACCTTCATAGCCGGGTTCTGTCCAATTCGTTCCCACCTGCTTAGTCTGTTTCCAACTCGTCCCCATTAGCTTATTTTCATATACAGCATCCATACCCGGAACTTCGTTAGATTCTGTTCCCGCATTAGGACCATTTTCTAGATTGTCGTCATCGCCGCCACAGATGAAGCTAACCCCATCATGATTACCGTAAATACAAATAATAAAGAATACTTTTTCATAATTAAATTGTTACAATAAATTTTTAATAATAATCTTAATTCAAATACTTGTCTTGAAGCAAGGGTGCAGTCCACCATGTACTTCGATTAGTAATTATCTATATTCAACTTCATAGTGTCCTCCTTGCCCTGCGCAGAACTGGCATTTTCCACTACCACCGCAGCCAATACAACGGGTGGAATTTCCACTATATCCAGTAAACCATCCGCTACCGCCACATCCGCTTTGGCACATACCAGAACCATAGCAACCAGTACATTGTTTCCATACTTGCATGGGTACAGGGTCATGTTTATGTTCAACAACAACGGTCGTTGTCTTATTTCCGGAATTGTTATTACTTGAACTGCTACCGGATGAAGAACTTGAGGAAGATGCAACAGAAGTGTTTTGTTTCGGTGACTCAACTTTTATCTTCGAAATCTGTCGTCCGTTGATGTCGCACTCGCCTTTATAGCCAGCCATTGTGTAGGGGAAGCGCTTGGTGAAAGTCACAAAGTTGCCGATGGAGGTATAACCGCGTTCTGTTCCAATGAGGATTTTGCCCGTATAGTTCATCAGGCCCCAGAAACCGTTAATCTTGTATTTCAGATAGCCAGTACCAGCCGACTCCAAGGCTTCCATTTCGCAAGGAACAATCTCTCTGCCCTCGCTGTCCGTCAGTCCATAGCGTCCACCCTTACTCACCTTGTAATATTTCGTGCTGCCGTTCTTCATCTCCACAGCACTGGCATAGCCGCCATTCGCCTTGATGTCATCCGTTGTCGGCGCAAGTCTGGTTGTAGAAATCTCACGTCCCTGAGCATCACAGACACCTGTAAAGCCTTTCTTCGTAAAAGAAAAGGTTCCCTTGTTGCTGTCATAATCACCAATATAAGTATAGCCTCGACTAGTTGAGATTATTTCTTTGCCGTCAAGTGATAAAACTCCATATACACTATTATGTCTAACTTTTACATATCTTTTTCCTGTTTCTTCAATTGCGTCATATTCTATGTTAATGATTCTATCGCCATTCAGGGAGATTAATCCAACTCGTGATTTATCATCCGTAACTATATAATATCTACTACCACCAACACTTAATAATTTGTAATCTTTGCAAAGAGGGACAATCCATTTACCTTGTAAATCCCTTATGCCCTTTTGACCATCTTTTTCCAAGAAGTATTTTTCTTTTCCATCATTCTCATCAATACGTTTTTCTGCTTTTCCTCCAAAAGGTGTAAAACCCATTTTTGCCCAAATTTGGCCTATGTCGTCTGTTCCATTTCCTGAAAAAGGGTTATATGTAGTTTTTACTTTACTTACAGAACCGATATATTTAATCTTTTCAGTATCATCATCTTCATAATAAAACTTTTTCTTCTCCTCATCTATGTCTAAAAAATCACCTATATGGGTAAAAATCATGTCTCCATCACCATTTATTATTGCATTTTCCCATCCATAAACATCATCATTTATGCCACTATAATAAAAATAGCCCAAATTATAGTGGGGTTCTATGAAATTAAATCTATCAATAGCTTTATTATCCAGAACAATAACCTCGTTACCTTTACAGTCACAAAAACCTCTCCTTCCATCTGATTTTTTAAAGTAATAATGAGTACCTATGCCATGTTGATCTTTATCCGGTTGTCTTTTTCCGAGAACAATGTATTTTCTATCGACAGGAATAATACATTCTCCATCAACATTATAAAAACCCCAAAAACCATTTTGTTCAACTTCAAAACCAAGGCCACGATTTCCCATTGTAAGTGTATAACCTATGGCATCAAATGTTGTTGGCAACAACTGCTTGCCATTAAATGACAGTGCACCGTATTTTCCGTTTTGCTTGATTAGGAACCATTCAAACCCATCCTTTTCAAACCTAAATTCTTTTGTTTGTGCACTTATGTTGATACCAAAGAACAAAACAAAAAAATATAAAATACAAACTTTTTTCATCCTATTATTTATTTACTTTTGTTACTTTTCCTACTATTACAAGCCCTGCAGAGCAATTGGGCATTTGAGAGTTCCGTCCTGCCGCCGAGGCTCCAAGGAAGTATGTGGTCTACCGTCAGTTCTACGCCACGGAAGTGCTGGTGACAGTCTTCACATTCATAGAGACCGTATTCGTCTGGAGCCTTTTCTGAGAGCAGGCGGAGTTTGTCATCTTGGGTGAAGAGACGCTTGGGGTCAACTCGGCAATTGCCGACAATGCCGAGAATCATAGCTTCGATGTCTGCGTCTTTGGTAGGTGACAATCGACAGCCCTCGCTCTTCATGAAGTCGTTGACCTCTTTCCAGATAGCATCCTTGTGCTGAAGCCAGATGGTACGGTCTTTGAGATACTTCACAGAGAGTTTGAACTTAAGGACAGGAGGGATTTTCGACTTTTCATGAAACACATCACGGATAAAGCTGATGTAGGGCTTTATCTTCTTTACCTCATCGTTGAAGCTCACGTCCTTATGGCTCTTCACGTATTCGTCTAGTTCGTCCTTCTTTGGAAAGCGACTATCATGGCGTACATAGAAAATGTACTCCAAGAGGTGGCACTTGTTATCTCCACGGTCGATGCTGGCAGTAGGAAGAATCTTCCTGGCATTGGCATCGTTGCGGATGTAGTAGTCAAGCCCTTCCAAATATTCACCATGATAGAGACCATTGAGCACCTCATAGCGAGACAGGGGAACACCAAGTGTATTAATGCGCTTGAATATCTCACGTTTCTTTTCCTCGGCGCCTTTACATATAATAATGGTAAGCTTGGTCTCGTCCACTATTTGTTGCAAGTCGCTGTCGTAGGCATACTCTTTCCAGGTCTTGTCGTTGTATTTGTAGTCACCCTGCTTGAACTTGGTTATTGCTTCTATGCGCTGCTTCCCATCGAGCACTTCAAGGATTCCGTCCTCTCGTTCCCAAAGATAGAAGGCGGGCAGAGGGATGCCATGATAGATGCTATCAATGACCAATGCCTGCTTGGCAGTATCATACACAATGGCTCGCTGCAACTCTATATTGCTGATAATCTTGCCGCTGGCAACTTTCTCGTATAGTTCTTTTACTGTCATCCTATTCTGCCTCCTTTCTGCGTTTAATTACTATTCTATCCCAAAGACATTTGTAATGTTTGTTGCCTTCAGCTAAATAAAAGCGCATTCCACCTTTTGAGTAAACAGCATCAGGTTCTACACAATCTTTCATTGGCTTACCTAATTGACGGCTCGACCCAACGATTTCAAATTGCTTGGGGTTATACTTCTGCATGAAAGTAATGGGAACGCCCATCTCCCCTTCATAATCAAAAGGAATCTCTGCAACTGTCGGCACCTCGATAGCATCGTAGTTCACATAGCGAGGGTAGCGCTCAGGATTCTCTTCGTAAGAAGAACTTAACACTATCTGCTTTTCGTTCTCATCTACTTGCAGGTTGGTGTACCACATGGAGCTTCGAGGGGTATTGTGCTGTTTGGGGAGCACACTACCGTCAGGACGGCGGAAGCCACTCAGGTGATAGTGGTATCCCACACGGATATTTCCCTCCTGAAAATGACGAATGATGCTTTTCTCTGTTGGCGCTGTCTGAGGGCCAATCACCAGGAATTGCTTCTTGTTCTTCACGAGAATATCAATAAACTCGTCGAACTGACTGAAGGGCGGGTTGGTGATGATTACATCGTACGGAGTATAGTCGATATCCTGAAAGCGGACACCTTCACCTGTCTTTGGATTGTAGCCACTCACGCTGATGGAGCGGAAGCCCCATTCCTCAGCCTGATTGAGCAGGTACTCCACAAACTGGCACTTCACCAGATCGAGACGTTTCTCTATCTTCGCTTTTGTTTGGGCAATGTCAATGTTCTTGATAGTGCCCTCCTGCGAGAATAGGTCGCGTCCCAATACATAGCCTTCCTCCTTATATACAATCTCTTCATTGTAGCTCTCGTCCCAGTCGCAAGGACACAGAATGCGCTTGCCTCGCAACTGCGGCAAGTAGTGTCTCACTTCGGCTGCAATATCATCGTATAACGTGTAATACTCGTCATCGCGTCTGTTCTTACTGCCTTGTAGTCTTTCTGTTCGTTTTATCATTAGTAGCACGTTTCTTTAGGTTCACACAAGTAGGGGGTATCAAAAAGAAACGTGCAGTCAAACCAATCACCCTGTATCACTATAGAACACAAAGAACGTGGACAATCTTCCTCGTCCACGTCCTTGGGTGTTTGGCCTAACCCGTACCTGATAGACGAGTCAGACATCCACGTATCAAGTGGACATCTGCTCTCTATTCTATCAGGGACGTCTATCTGTGGCCAAACTTCAAGGACGTTCTTTCGAATAAATAGCAAATGTATGCTAATTTCCCACGAAAATCATTCTTGGCAGACATCGCTGTGCTGCCTTGGCAGTACCCCTATATGACGCACAAGCCGCTGCAAATATAGTGAAAATCTGGCAAAGTAATGCATTCGGAGGAAGAAAAATGCAAAAATAGTTGCAAAATCGAGGTTTTTGATGTAATTTTGCCATCGAAACCCAAAAGCAGATACAGATATGGCAACACCAGTAAAGATTATTCCAACATTGCGCGGTGAAGCCGCAAGGGCATTCATAGAGCGTGCAGAAGAGCGTGAGCGCAACCCTCATCCCACCCCCATCTATACGGAGAGCGAGAAGGAGGCTTATTACCGAATGCTGAAAGAATCAGGAATGCCCGTATGACAAACGACGAATTTCTGAGTAGATTTGTATTCAAGGAACTGACGGAAGATGTGCTCGCAGAGTGCGAGCATTTTTCTTGTGGAGTAAATGATCTTGATGAATATTTCCAAAAGGATGTGCTCGCCTATTCCCAACGTATGGTGAGCCGTTCGTATGTGTTCTGTCCCAAAGAATGCCCTCAAAAAATTGCTTGTGCTTTCTCCGTTTCATACGATAGCCTACGCATTACGGACTTGTCTAATCGGAAACAAGAGGAGTTCCGCGAATTGAACGACCTCAGCGAAAAGCGATTGAAGCGTTATCCAGGAATTCTAATAGGACGTTTGGCTGTCAATCAAGAAATGGCACATCAAGGCATTGGCACAGCCCTTATGAACTTTATCAAGATGTGGCTGGGTCATGGAGGCAAGGCAGGTTGCCGATTCCTTATCGTTGATGCCCGTAATGCTCCAGATGCGTTAGCCTATTATGAAAAGAACGGCTTTACCTACTTGTTCCCGTCTGAGGAAGTTGAGTCTATAAGTACGCGAAAGGACAAGGCCATTGTTCCTCAGACCACTCGTTTAATGTATTTCGATCTGAAGGATTCCAAGGAATAAATATCGGAAAAGGTTTGGTTATTCCACTTATTCTATGTACCTTTGCCCCCGACAAAGAACCATTCTTGCGTCCCTTTGGTAGCAAGCGAGCGGAGCTCGAGCGGAAACAGGCTGGTGGCTCAGCGTCGGGAGTTCATTGACAAGCAAATCACGGCAGAATGAGGAAATGAGAACCGTTGCCAATTCGTAACCCAGTTTTTTCTCAATCCTCGGAACTGCCTTTATTTACAAAAGGTTTGCGATTTTATCCAAAATTACGAAATAATTCTGACATAGCAAAGCATTTTAGAGAAATGGCCGCAATAGATGGCCGAACCAACCGCGGAACTTTTGCCAGGGTGTGCGGAACTCGTCCCAGCTCTCAGGCGTGAGGTAGAAGCTCTCCAGCTTGTCGCGGTTAAACATTGCGTCCAGCTCACCCGTCACGGCGGCATCGAGGATGAGGGCATTCTCCTCATAGTCGAAGCGCATGCTCCGGGCATCCAGATTAGCCGAGCCTACGGTGCAGTAGCTACCATCGGCCATCAGGATTTTGGAGTGGTGGAATCCCGGTTTGTATAGCCACACGTGAGCCCCCCGCTTCATCAGCTTGTGTACGGTGTAGAAGACGACGTCGGGCGTCAGTGGTATGTCGCTCTTGGCCGACACCATGATTTCTACGCGCACGCCTCGTTCTATGGCGCGTTCTATGGCGTGCTTCACCGACGGTACCAGCACGAAGTAAGGATTAATGAGCTTTAGTGAGTCGCGGGCGTTGTCGATGGCGCTGATATACAGCCGGCGCATGGCGTCGTGGCTGCCAAAGATATGACCGTCGGCGGTACGTGTCACACCAGGCTCACGGTTGACGATGCCTACTGTGGTATGGCCCGCTGCCTGTTGACGGAAATACTTGCTACGGAGGATGTTCTCGCCCGTTACCTGCTGCCAGATGCGGCAGAAGATGTGTTGCAGGTCGCCGACGGCCGACCCCTCGATGCGGCAGTGCATGTCGCGCCATGAACCTACTTGCTCAGTACCCTTGATGTAATAGTCGGCCACGTTCATGCCGCCCGTGTAGGCTATCCGCCCATCAATGACCACAATTTTGCGGTGGTCGCGAGGCCAGATATGGTTGACCCAGGGAAAGCGGATGGGGTCAAACTCATAGATGTCGATACTGTCATCACGGAGAGCCTTGAGGTGGTGCTTCTTCAGTGGCTGGTTGTTAGAGTCGTTGCCGAAGCCGTCGAACAATGCTCTCACCTCGACGCCTTCGCGCCGTTTCTCGCGCAGAATGTTGAACAGCAACGAGGCAATGGAGTCGTTGCGAAAGTTGAAGTACTCCAGGTGTACGCTCTCTTTAGCCTGCCGAATGTGTGCAAACATGTCGTCGAACTTTGCCTGTCCGCTCATCAGCAGCGTCACACGGTTGTCGTCAGTGAAGCGGATGCCGTACTCTTCCAACTCTTGTCGAAGTGCGTTCTGCTGCGGCAACGTCGCAATACGGTCTGGCTGCTGAGTGGGTTGTCCTGAAATAGTGATAGGTAAACCAGCGAGGATAGCCACTGCTATCCTCGCACAATAGTGTTTTGCTTTCATTTCCGATGTTTCAGTCTGTATTCAAGTGGCGAGAGGCCGAACTTCTCCTTGAACACCTTGATGAAGTTCTCTGCCGTCATGAAGCCAACGTTCGTGGCAAGCTCGCTCATGTTGATATTTGTGCGCTTCAGCAGAATGCAAGCATGCTTCAGACGAAGATCGCGAACCAGTTCCGAAGGTGTCTTGTTCGTCAGGTTGCGCACCTTGTGGAAGAATGGCACACGGCCCATGCCCATCGCCTTGGCCATCTCTTCAAGGTTGATCTGACCGCGGCTCATGTTCTGCATTACGTATTGCTCAATGTTCTTAAGCAGTTGCTGATCCATAGCGTCGAGCATCGAGAAATTGCCCATATAGTCCTCCGACACCTCGTCGGTAATGATATTGGCCAAAGCGCCTCCCTGACGCGCGGGCATGGACTTTGGCTGAAGCGTGGTTTCTACGATATTCATCTCGTCGTTCACATCGTCGGAAGTCACGGGAGCCAGGTCTCTGCTTCCTTCCTCCATACCCATACTCTCTGAGGCTGTCGTCATGCTTGCATTCAGGTGCTCCAGGCGGCGGGTTTCCGCTCCCTCAATGAGGTTACTGTCAACAGCCACGGGTCCCAAGCCCAGCAGCATGTTGAAGCGCATCACGGCCTCCTGCAGGTTGAAGGGCTTTGGCAGGTAGTCGTCGGCGGCCAGCGTGATGTTCAGGTTCTTCATCTCCTGCTGAGTGAGCGTGGTGTCGGTCATCAGTACAAACTTCACCTTCTCGGTCGTCGGTTTCATCTTCAGCTGGTTGCACAGCTCGCTACCCGTCATGCCCGCCATTTCCTGCTTGCACACCACGATATCGACATTGGCTGAAAGCAAGTCCTCGGCAGCCTTGCGCGTGCTGTTGTAGATGTGCAGATCATAGACATTATACAGGCGTGCTTTGGCAAACTTGAGGAATTCCTCGTTGTCGTCGATAAAGAACATGACGACATTGCTTGTGGGTGAGTCTGTGCGGCGGCGAACAGTGACGTCCGTGGAAAGTTCTGTGCTGTCAACAGTGGGCAGGTTCAGCTCTCCGCGGTTGTCAAGCTCGTAGCGGCTGCCGACGTTCTGCTTCGCTTTCTCCTCAGGGTGCTCAAGCGAGGTCTGCATGTCTGACACGCGCGTGATGATTTGAAGCATCTGAGAGTGCAGAGCGTTGAGCTGCTCGCGCTCTTCCAGAGAGGAATCTTTCTCTGACAGGTTGCCAATGATGCTGGTCATGCGAGCCATGGGCTGGCGCAACTCGTCGCTGGCGGCCTTGATTTCCTCGCGCTGCAGCTTAAGCTCGGTAATGACGGCCTCCTTGCGCCGCTTGATGGCTTTGAGCTGGTTGAGGCCGATCTTCCAGATGTACAGCACCACGATGATTACCGTAGCATAGATCAGGAACATCCACCATGTGAAGTACCAAGGCTGAAGTATCCTAATTTCGAGCGTACGTTCCTGAGTGCTGACGGCACCCTCGGCGCTGATGGCCTTGACGTGCAGCTTATAGGTGCCGGCGCTCAGGTTTTGGAAGGTGACACCGTGCTTGATGGCATCGCCGGTGCGCCAGTCCTGCTCTAAACCTTCCATCCAGTACATAAACTGCAGACGCTCGCTCTGGTTGTAATTGCCGGCAGAGAACTTGATGGTGAACGTGTTCTGGTCGTGGCGGAGATTGATGTGGTTGCTTTCGTTAAGCGACTGCGTCAGCACCACGTTACCGTCATAGTTGTGGCCTATAAGTATCTCTTCCTCACCAAGGAATAGCTGGGTGAGCATAACGCGTGGCAGCGACTCCGTATCGCTGCCGATGTCGTGGCGTGCCCAGCTTACGCCGTAGAGTCCGCCGAAGATGACGTCGCCGTCGCTCTTCACACCGATGGCGCCGGGGTTGAACTCATTGCTCAGCAAGCCGTCAGACATGTCGTAGTTATACAGTCCGAAGCCCAGGCTGCCGTCGTCAGTATTGCGCTGCACAACCACTCGGCTCACACCGTTGCTCGTGGTCAGCCAGATGTTGTGACGCTGGTCTTCGGTGATACCGCAGATGTTGTTATTGCATAGTCCCTGTTTCTCTGTCAGGAAGTCCAGGTCGTCGCTCTCTGTGTTCAGGATGTTCACACCCTCGCGCGTACCTATCCATATCAGTCCGCGGGAGTCTTCGAAGAGTTGGGTCACGTAGTTGTTAGTAAAGCGCTTGATCTTTGTGCTGTTACCGGTAAGGTGCTGCATCTCAGTGTTCGACAGGTTGAGTATGATCAGTCCCTCGTTAGTACCGATGAGTATCTTGTTGTCTTTCGTGTTAAAGAGCGAGGTGATGTTGTTCGTCGGCAGTTTCCCGTTCTGCTTGGTGTAGCTTGAGAACGTGTTCATCTTGGGGTTGAACACCTGCAGACCGCCGCTTGTGGCTATCCACAGGTTGCCAACACGGTCGGTGCAAAGAGCGTTGATATGGTCGTCGATGAGTGTGGCGTGGTCGTCTTTCACCACGGAGTAGATGGAGGTCTCGCCCTCACGGATGCGGGTCAGGCCGTTCTGTCTGGAGCCCACCCAGAGGCTGCCGTCCTTGGTCCACTGCATGGCCGACACCTTGTAGCTGGCAATGGGCCCCTCGTAGCCAATGACGCCATTGGAACTCGTGCCATAGCGCATGTTGCCGTTGCCGTCGATGGTCATAGCTGTTATGTCGCCGTTCTGCTCTGACATGAAGCGGTAAATGTTCTTGCCGTAATAGGCCACGCCCGACTTCTCCGTTCCCACCCACAGCAGGTCGGTATCGTCAACATAGATGCTCTGCACCCTGATGGCATTGGTGTTGAGAAGTCCCGTGTTCATGTTGCGCGTCTCGGCCACCTCCATCTCGCGCGTGTTGACGTTCATGCGCACCAGTCCAGCCCTGTCGGTGCCTATCCAGATGTTGCCGTTGCGGTCGCCGCCCATGCCGTTGACGGAGTTGTCGACGCCGGTGCTCGTCAGGCCCAGCTGGTCGCCGATGCCGGTGTTCCATTCGTTGGCCGTCTTGTTGTAGACAAAGAGCGTGCCCTGTCCGTAGAGCCAGATGTTGTCCATCTGGTCGGCAAAGGCTTTCAGCGTCGCCGTATGGCGCAGCTTGCGGGTGGCAATCTCGCTGGTGGCCCACACCGTGCGCTGCTGGTGCATCACGTCGCAGCAGACGATGCGGCCGTCGTCGTAGACAATGAGCGCGCCGTCGCGGCACTCGCTGATAGAGCAGATGTTGCCCTGGGGAATGCCCAGCGCATCGTCGGTATATCCAAACTCGAAGAGCAGCTGCTGCTGCATGTTGTAGCACACAACGCCCTTGTTGGGGATAGCGCCCCACACATTCTTGTGCTTGTCGATGTAAACGATTGTGGGTATGCGCTCTATGCCCATGCGGGCAAAGGTTTGCTTCATGTCGCGCTCGAAGGTTTCCGTCTGCGGGTGGTATACGCAGTAGCCTGCCGTAGTGTTCACCCACAGCGTGCCGTCCAAGGCCTCCTGGATGCTGGTGATATAGCTGTCGGGCAGCGACGAGCCGTCCTGAGAGTCACACTGGAAGTTCTTGAACGTATAGCCGTCGTAGCGGTAGAGTCCGGCGGGGGTGCCAAACCATACATAGCCTCGGCCGTCCTTGAGTATGCAGTTAATCTGGCTGCTCGTCAAGCCGTGCTTAGCGTCGAGACCCTTAAACAGATAGATGGCTGCCGCCGCCAGGGGCACCATCAGTAGTAATAAGGCTAATAGTCTATATTTCTTCATCGTCGTTAATGTTCTCGCTTTCTTGTTGTTATTTCGTTATTTCGTTATTCCGTGATTCCGTTATTCCAGCCTCGTCACACCATACACGAGTAATGGTCGACCACGCCCAGCAGGTGGTGGGCGTCGTCGGTTACGAGTACGCTGTGAATCTTGTATTTGTTCATGATACTTTGTATATCCGTTATCTTTGTCTGCGGCGTCACCATCTTGGGCCTTGTGGTCATGATGTCGGCCACGGTGTGGTCGAAGAACTGCGCCTGCCAGCGCTCCATGGCGCGGCGTATGTCGCCGTCGGTGATGAGGCCCACTATGCGGCCGTCCTCCTCGGCGATGCCGAGGCCGAGCTTGCCCTTGCTTACGTGGATGACGGCTTCGCCGAGGTGCATCTCCGGACTGATGATGGGCATGTCTACCGTGCGCATCACGTCCTGAGCAGTGGTCAGCAGCCGCTTGCCCAGCTCGCCCCCGGGGTGGAACTGTGCAAAGTCCTGCGGCTGGAAGTTACGCTTCTTGATGAGCGCCACGGCCAGCGCGTCGCCCATCACCATCTGCGCCGTGGCGCTGCTCGTGGGCGCCAGGTTCAGGGGGTCGGCCTCACGGCTCACGCTGACGTTAAGGTGGCAGTCGGCATATTTAGCCAACAGCGACTGCGCGTTGCCGCTCATGGCAATGATGGGTATCTGCATCTGCAGCACCATCGGTATGAAACGCAGCAGCTCGTCGGTCTGTCCCGAGTTTGAGATGGCCAGCACCACGTCGTCGCTCGTCATCACGCCCAGATCGCCGTGAAACACGTCCAGGGGGTTGATGAAGAACGAGGGGGTGCCCGTCGACGACAGCGTGGCGGCAATCTTGGCCCCCACGTGGCCGCTCTTGCCTACGCCGGTGACGATGATCTTGCCGTGGCAGCGGAACATCAGTTCCACCGCGCGGTCAAACTCTTCGTCCATCTTCGGTATCAGCTCCAAGAGTGCCTCGGCCTCATCCTTGATACACTTTATGCCGTATTCTTTTGCCGTCATCTGTAGTATTTACGATTTAGCTATTTACGATTTACAATTTATTTGCCTCTCACCCTTCACCCTCTCAATCTCCAATCTCCAATTTCCAATCTTCAATCTTCAATTTTCAATCTTTTTACCAGCGCTTCGAGCTTGCTGAGTTCCAGCATGTTGGCAGCGTCGCTCAGACCATGGTCGGGGTCGGGGTGCACCTCAAAGAAGTAACCTGTAGCACCGAAAGCCTTCGCCGCCAGCGCCATGGCCGGCACGAAACGGCGGTCGCCGCCGGTCTTACCATCGCTGCCGCCGGGGCGCTGCACGCTGTGGGTACAGTCCATGATGACCGTAGGCACGAGCTCCAGCATGTCGCTGATGTTGCGGAAGTCTACCACCAGGTTGTTGTAGCCCATCATGTTGCCGCGCTCGGTGAGCCACACCTCGCTGGCGCCGGCCTCGCGACATTTCTCTACAGGGTATTTCATGTCGCGGCCGCTGAGGAACTGTGCCTTCTTGATGTTCACCGTGCGGCCCGTCTTGGCGGCAGCCACCAGCAGGTCGGTCTGCCGGCAGAGAAAGGCGGGTATCTGCAGCACGTCGCACACCTGGCCCACGGGCTCGGCCTGCCAGCTCTCGTGGATGTCGGTGAGCAGCCGCAGACCGTATTTGGCTTTCACGTCGCTAAGCATCTGAAGGCCGCGCTCCAGGCCGGGACCGCGGAAGGAGTGGATGCTTGTGCGGTTGGCCTTGTCGAACGAGGCCTTGAATATAATGTCGGTGCCCAGTGCGCCGTTAATACGCACCAATTCCCGCGCCACCTCGTCGAGCAACTCGGCTGACTCAATGACGCAGGGGCCTGCAATAATCGTTATGTCGTTCATCATAGTAGATATTCTCTTGAAGCATCTGTGGCGGGTGGGGGCCCGCGCTCCACGTTGACGCTGCAAAATTAGCTAAAAGAAACGAAACAAACAAATTATTTTTGCTAAATCACGCGTGAAAGCTTGTGAACTTGAATTAATAAATAATAAAACATAAATACCCGTCATCCCTCCATGCGTGGGCTAAATGGTTGTTATACAAGCGGTTAAATTGGAGGGTCCTGAAATGCCCGCCTCGCTATGGCGCCCGTCGGCCGTGGATAGCTGCTGCTAACTGCGCCTGCTTGATAAGTTGTTCGTATTAACGCGTTGATTACCAGTTAGATACTTGTAGTGTGAAGGGTTGAACGAATCTGTAAAAATAGTGTTTTGTGAGTTAAAATAATACCCATCTGCTTTGTTGTTTCATTATTTTATAGTAATTTTGCAGCCACAAACCATGTAACAACTATGACATCATTCAAAGACTTGGCGCAAGTGCGCCGTTCACACCGTAAGTTTACCAATGAAGAGATTGACGGCGAGGCCGTGAAGTTGATACTCCGTGCGGCGCTGATGTCGCCCACGTCGAAGGGGCAGCGCGCCTGGCAGTTCGTCGTCGTTGACGACAAGAGCGACCTTGAAAAGCTTGCCGACGCCAAGGACATGGGTGCGCAGCTGCTGAAAGACGCTCCGCTGGCCATCGTCGTGCTGGGCGACCCCCTGC
>OCTW013373210.1_pt1 | contig 15507 bp, 10 predicted proteins | sample 1539671 | NCBI WGS metagenome assembly OCTW01 (sample SAMN02144230, study PRJEB22623) | gut metagenome | biome: sheep rumen | host: Ovis aries | place: New Zealand
GGTAAACGTCAACTTCCCCGACACGTGTACCGCCACGTTTGCCAACTACAGTACTGATCTGGGCAAGTGGTGCGTCACCGGCTCCGTACATGGCAGCGGTGAGAACGGCTACGTATATGGTGATACCTATGTGACGCTTAACAAGGGCCTCATCGGCCACTCGCTCTATGGCGCCGGTAAGGGTAAAGGTACTTATACGAAGTCGTTGAACAAGATAGGTGGCGTTGGCACTTATGATGCCAAGATATACAGCCTCATCGCCGGTAAGGTATTTCGCAATACCTACGTCACCATGAATGGTGGTCACGTAGGTCGCAACGTCTATGGCGGTGGTAACATGGGCTCTGTCGGTAAGGGTAACTATGCCGGCGGTGCTGATGATTACTATCCAACCGGATATGGCGAGACGCTCACAGGTAACCTGTGGACAAGTGCAACCGATGGTGACAATGCATGGCAATTCCTGAATAGCGGTAAGGCTACCGTGAAGGTGTTCGGTGGTACTGTCGGTTATATTGACGAAACAGATCCATCCATAAGCATGAAGAACGAACTGCCATACGGTAACGTCTTCGGTGGTAGTGCTGGTGAGGCTGCACCTAACTTGCCTGATGTTTCCGACCTCTATCTCTATAGTCCGGCATTCTTCTCCGGCTACGTCAATGAGACCGATGTCACCATCGGTACCAGCGGTCAGGTGACTGACGCAGATGCCGGTCAGCCAGGCAAGGCTCCAAGGATTCTCGGCTCTGTCTATGGCGGTGGCCAGGATGGTCACGTTCGCCGCGACGCGAAGGTGACAGTATATAGTGGCGAGATTGGTTTGCCTTATACTTCCGATAACCAGACGCTCCTGAAGACCGACAACCTCGACAGTCCGCAGTGGATGCACCGTGGTAACATCTATGGTGGTGGTTCGGGTATCACGGAGTATCATGCTGACATTGAAAAAATGTATGCAGCGGGCTATACTGGCGATAAGATTGCTGCTTCAGGCTATAGCACCTCTTCTGGTTCTGTGACGCGCTTCACGGAGGTTAACGTCAAGGGCGGTACTATCCATCGTAACGTCTATGGTGGTGGTTCGATGGGTTCTATCGGTGCTCCGAAGATTAATCAGGACTATGAGCCGTATAAGCCTGGGCAGGCCAATATTGCCGGTAAACCTGAGAACGGTCCTGGCCGCCAGTCCCTGAACACCGTCAACATCGGTGGTGGCGAGAACGTTGTCACCATCGGTACGCCTACAGGCTATAACAAGACTTATGGTGGTGAGGTCTATGGTGCTTGCCGTGGTATGTCGACGTTGAATCCTGAGCAGTTTGCCAACTCCGTATGGACCAAGGTGAACATCAAGGACAAGGCAACCATCAGGGGTAACGTCTATGGTGGTGGCGACTCGGGTATCGTCAAGAAAGACACGGAAGTCAGAATTGGCGAACCCGCTATTACCAAGCCCGTGACACCTTGATGAGAATTGAGAATTAAGAATTGACGTTTTAGTAATACTTGGAACGTTTTACCCCAATGGGTGGAGGACTTTACTCCAATGGTTGGAGCAAGTTACTCCACCCATTGGAGTAAACTGTTCCAGGTACTGGAGCAAAACGCTCCAGGAAAGGTAAATCATTCTGGAGCGCACCCCTACTGATTTTCAATAAGTTGTAGCAACTTCCCTACTCCAGTTCCGAGGAGGACACCAATGCTGTCGGCCCAGAAGTCGAGCCATTCGCCGCTGCGAGTGGTGGTGCAGTAGGCCTGGAGCAGCTCCATCAGTCCGCCTAACAGCACCATGCACAGCATGGCGACAGTTAGCGCTTGCAGATTCGGTCTGCAAGCCCCTTTCCTACCCTGACGACAGGCCTCCTTACGACAGTGGCGCAGGTGCTCCCACCAGATAACGGCACACGTTCCGCCATACATGATGAAATGGGTGTATTTATCGATGAAATCGACATTATCCAGCGGTGTCTCCGGGAAGAAGGGTGTCAGCGAGAGCATCCAGATGAGCAGGATGCAGAGCGTGGAGAGGGGATAAACCCTTACAAATGATAAATATTTCATACCTTTTACTTACAATTTTGCCGCAAAGGTAGAAAATATTTCTCAATTGGCAATTGTCAATTATCAATTATTTTGTACCTTTGCATCCGTTATGAGCGAGAAAATGAGTGAAAGAGCCAGTTTCGGAAGCAAACTGGGCGTGATATTAGCTACGGCAGGTTCTGCCGTGGGACTGGGTAACGTGTGGCGTTTCCCGTATATGGCCGGCGAGAATGGAGGTGCTGTGTTCATCATCATTTATGTGGGGTGCGTCCTGCTGCTGGGCATCCCCTGTATGATTAGCGAGTTCATCGTGGGACGCCACGGCCAGTCGAACACCGCGCGGGCTTTCCGCAAGCTGTCGGGAGGTACGCCGTGGGCGCTGATAGGATACATGGGCGTGCTGACGGGATTTCTCATCACGGGCTATTACGCCGTGGTCAGCGGCTGGTGCCTGCAGTATATGTGGGCCTCGCTGATAGGACATCTGCAGGGCGACCCGGAATATTTCAAGACGTACTTTACCGAACTGTCGTCCGACCCCGTCAAGCCGGTGTTCTGGACGGTGGTCATCCTGCTGATGGCGTACCTCATTATTGAAAACGGGGTGCGCAACGGCATCGAGAAGGCGTCGAAGCTGATGATGCCCACCTTGTTTGTCCTGCTGCTCATCATCGTGGTGGCGTCGTGTATGCTGCCCAACGCCTATAAAGGTATCGAGTTCCTGTTCAAGCCCGACTTCTCGAAAATCACCAGTGACGTGTTCCTGAGTGCCCTGGGACAGTCGTTCTACTCGATGAGCATCGCAATGGGATGCCTGTGTACCTATGCCAGCTATTTCTCAAGGGAGACGAACCTGACGAAGGCCGCTTCGCAGATTGCCATCATCGACACTCTGGTAGCCATCCTGGCAGGACTCATGATATTCCCTGCGGCCTTCTCGGTAGGTGTGGAGCCCGACAGCGGTCCCTCGCTCATCTTCATCACGCTGCCCAACGTATTCCAGCAGGCCTTCAGCGGCATGCCCGTCATGGGGTATATCATCTCGTTGCTGTTCTTCCTGCTGCTCTCATTGGCTGCCCTGACGTCCCTGATGTCGCTGCACGAGGTGTCGACAGCCTTCGTGCAGGAAGAGTTGGGTATGACACGTAAGCGCGCTGCCCTGCTGGTGACGGTGGTAACGGCCATCATCGGTGCGTTCTGCTCGCTGTCGCTGGGTGCCATCGACGAGTTGACCTTCTTTGGCGATGCCCTGTTCGACTGGTTCGACTTCATCACCGGACAGATCTTCCTGCCTGTGGTAGGTTTCCTCACCTGTATCTTCATCGGATGGTATGTGCCGCATCAGATTGTGCGCGAGGAGTTCAGCAACTGGGGGGAACTCAAGGACTACGTCCGCTATTTCCACCGCTACCTGTTCCTCATCAAGTATGTCTGTCCGTTGGCTATCATCTTAATATTCCTTCACCAGCTCGGGTGGCTATAGCCCGCCCCAACCCATGAGCCCCATAAGACTAATAGGCCCAATAAGTCCCATAAGACCCATCATATTATGAATCATCCAGGCTGTTCAGACCCCCAACCCCCTAACTTAGGGGGTGTAAAAAGAGGTAATTTCGGAAGCAAGTTAGGCATTGTGCTGGCGACGGCTGGTTCTGCTGTAGGACTGGGAAACGTCTGGCGCTTTCCCTATATGACTGGCCAGAACGGTGGTGCCGCCTTCCTGCTTGTCTATATTGGGTGTATCATCCTGCTGGGCATTCCCGGTATGCTCAGCGAGTTCATTGTGGGTCGTCACGGTCAGGCCAATGCCGCCAAGGCTTATGACAAGCTGTCGAAGGGCCGTCCCTGGAAACTGGTTGGTTATCTGGGCATCCTCACTTCCACCATCATCTTAGGCTTCTACGCTGTCGTCTCCGGCTGGTGCTGCGAATACCTGTACGCCTCGGTCACAGGACAGGCGCTGGGCGATGCGGACTACATCAAGAGCTACTTCCAGACGTTCTGCTCCAACCTGTGGCGCCCGCTGCTGTGCGGCGTAGGGTTTATTCTGCTGACACACTTCGTTGTCGTCAGAGGTGTACAGAAAGGTATCGAGCGCGCCTCCAAATGGCTCATGCCCATCCTACTGATACTCCTTGTCGTGCTGGTCATTGCCTCATGCACCCTGCCCAATGCCGTTGCAGGCGTCCGCTTCCTGTTGATGCCCGACTTTAGCAAGATTGACGGCAACGTCATGCTGGAAGCCCTCGGACAAGCCTTCTTCTCACTGTCGTTAGGTACGGCGTGTCTGTGTACCTACGCCAGCTACTACAGTCACGACATCAGTCTGCTGCGCTCCGCAGGACAGATAGCGCTGCTCGACACCGTGATAGCCATCCTGGCAGGCCTGATGATATTCCCCGCGGCCTTCTCGGTGGGTGTGAGTCCCGACAGCGGACCGTCGCTCATCTTCATCACCCTGCCCAACGTGTTCCAGCAGGCCTTTGGCGACTTCCCCGCAATAGCCTATGCGGTGAGCATCATGTTCTATGCCCTGCTGGTCTTTGCCGCATTGACCAGCACCATCTCCATGCACGAGATAGGTACGGCGTTCTTCACCGAGCAACTTCACCTGCCCCGCATGAAGGCAGCATGGATTACCACGGTGATAGCTTCTATCCTCTGTATCTTCTGCGCCTGGTCGGTGGGAGCATTCCCCGGCATCCAGGTGCTGGGCTCGTCGCTCATGGACTTCTGCGACCAACTGACGGCCAACTTCATGTTGCCGCTGGGTGGCCTGCTTGCTTGTCTCTTTGTGGGCTGGTACATCCCCCGACAGACGGTCTATGACGAATTCACCAACGGCGGCACGCGCCACCTGCAGCTCCTGCCGGTGTTCCGCCTGGTCGTTCGTTATGTTTGTCCCGCAGGCATTATACTCATCTTCCTCCACCAGTGGGGAGTGGTATGAAGATGAAAGATTAAAGATTAAAGATTAAAAATTAAAGAATGGATGAACCGCAACGACCGAAATATTGCCATAGGCGCATGCCTCGTCGCCATCATTGCGCTGGTTGCGGTACTCCTGGCCGGCAACGGAACTGTGGAGAAAAAGGAGGAACGGACTGATCAGGTTGATCGTCAGCAGTATGCTTCGCAGCAGAAGCACCAGAAGCGCTACAAGCCCTATGCCACCACTGCCAGACGAGTGGAGACCTTCCCCTTCGACCCCAACACGGCAGACAGCACACAACTGCTCCGACTGGGACTGCAGCCCTGGCAGGTGCGCAACATCTATAAATACCGCGCGGCAGGCGGCATCTACCGCACCAAGGAGGACTTCGCCAGGCTTTACGGACTGACGGTCAAGGACTATCGCCGCCTGGAGCCCTACATCCGCATCAGCAGTGACTATCTGCCGGCTGCGACGCTGGTAGGGGAGAGGAGCTATGGGGCCTATGGGGCCAATAAGGCCCATGGGACTAATGAGCCTGATGGGCCTGATGGGCAGGAGCCCTACCCCAGGAAGATTGACAGTACGCAACACATTGTGCTGAACACGGCAGACACCACCCTGCTGAAGCGGGTGCCGGGCATCGGAAGCTACTACGCCAAGGAGATTGTGCGCCACGGAAAGTGGCTGGGCGGCTACGTGAGCGTAGACCAGTTGGACGAGATTGAAGGTTTCCCGCAGGAGGCCAAGAGATACTTGACGATAGAGCATGCGACGCCACAGCGGCTGAACATCAACAAACTGTCGCTGCAGCAGTTGCGCCGCCATCCGTATATCAACTACTATCAGGCCAAGGCCATCACAGACTACCGCCGGCTACACGGCGACATACACAGTCTGCAGGAGCTGCGGTTCAGTCGCGACTTCACCCCCGAGGCCATCAAACGCTTAGAACCCTATATCACTTTCCAATGAGATACGCTGACGTCATATTACCCCTCCCGCTGCAAGGCACCTTTACCTATGCCGTTCCCGACGGTATGGCGGTGAAGGTCGGTATGCGCGTCATGGTGCCGTTAGGACGCAGCAAGAGCTATGTGGGACTGGTGGACAACATCCACGACCAGCGTCCGCAGGGGTATGATGTCAAAGCCATTGCACAGGTGATGGATGCGGAGCCTATCGTCACAGACAGGCAGCTGCAGCTGTGGCACTGGATTAGCGACTACTACCTGTCGCCCATTGGCGAGGTGTACAAGGCTGCCCTGCCGGCAGGTCTGAAGGCAGAGGACGGATACCGTCCGAAGACCGAGACGTTCATCCGACTGACAGAGCAGTATCGCAACGTGGCCGCCCTGCACATCGCCTTGAACGTATTAGCCCGTGCCCGTAAGCAGTTGGAGGCCTTCACGGCCTATCTGGAACTGTCGCACTGGGACGAGATCGAGGAGGAGGAGCAGGGTTCAGGGTTCAAGGTTCAAGATTCAGGGTTCAAGGTTCAGGGTTCAAAGGTTCAAGGTTCAAAGGTGGTCGAGGTGACGCGCGAGGAGCTGATGAACGCCAGCGGAGCATCGTCAGAGACCCTGAACCAGCTCATCAAACGGCAGATGCTGGAAACCTACGAGGTAGAGGTGGGACGACTGAACCACGGCGGCGAATACCGTCCGGAACTGATACAGCCACTGAGTGTGCCGCAGCAGAAGGCACACGACGAGATACTGATGTCGATGATGCGCCACAACGTCACGCTGCTGAAAGGTGTGACGGGCAGCGGCAAGACGGAGATATACATCCACTTGATACAAAGGGCCTTAGAGCGCAAGGAACAGGTGCTGTACCTGTTGCCCGAGATAGCCCTGACGGTGCAGATGATGCAACGTCTGCAACGGGTGTTTGGCGACCGACTGGGCATCTACCACTCCAAATACAGCGATGCCGAGCGTGTGGAAATCTGGCAGAAGCAACTGTCTGCGAATCCGTACGACGTCATCCTCGGTGCCCGCTCAGCGGTGTTCCTGCCCTTCCAGCGACTGGGTCTGGTCATTGTCGACGAGGAACACGAGACGAGTTACAAGCAGCAAGACCCTGCCCCGCGCTATCATGCCCGCAGTGCCGCTATCATGCTTGCTACACTCATCACCAACACCCATCACCAAACGCCCAAAGTCCTTTTGGGCACCGCGACGCCGTCGTTGGAAAGCTACCACAACGCCAAGACGGGCAAGTACGGACTGGTGGAACTGAAGGAGCGCTATCAGGGCATTGAGATGCCTGAGATACAGGTCGTGGACATCGCAGACCTGCAGCGCCGCAAGATGATGGCCGGTCCCTTCTCGCCACTCCTATTAAATAAGGTACGCGAGGCACTGGAACACGGCGAACAAGCCATCCTGTTCCAGAACCGCCGTGGCTTTGCCCCCGTCATCGAGTGCCGCCAGTGTGGTTGGGTGCCCACCTGCCAGCACTGTGACGTATCGCTGACCTACCACCGCCAACTGAACCAGTTGACCTGCCACTACTGTGGTTTCACGTACCGCGTTCCGACACAGTGTCCGTGCTGTGAATCGACAGACCTCAGGACGCGCGGCTACGGCACGGAGAAGATAGAGGAACAGGTGCGCGAAGTGTTTCCCGAAGCCCATATCGCCCGCATGGACCTCGACACCACCCGTACGAGGAATGCCTACGAGCGCATCATCTCTGACTTTGCCGCCGGACGGACCAACATCCTCATTGGCACACAAATGATTTCGAAGGGCCTGGACTTCGACAAGGTCAGTGTGGTGGGCATCATCAATGCAGATGCCATGCTGAACTATCCTGACTTCAGGGCCTACGAGCATGCCTTTATGATGATGTCGCAGGTAAGCGGACGTGCCGGCAGAAAGAAAAAACGCGGTCTGGTCATCCTGCAAACCAAGCAAAAGGAGGTTCCCGTCATCCGACAAGTGGTGCACAACGACTACGAAGGTCTGTACAAGGACCTGATTGCCGAACGGCAGGCCTTCCACTACCCACCCTACTATCACCTGATATACGTCTTTCTGAAACACCGCCAGGAGCAGGTCGTCCATACAGCCTCCATCGAGATGGGCTCCCGTCTGCGCCAGTGGTTCGGTGGACGTGTGTTGGGTCCCGACAAGCCCTCTGTCGCCAAGGTGAAGTCGCAGAACATCCGCAAGCTGGTGCTGAAACTGGAGAACGGCCTGGACATGAAAAAGGTCCGCGAGTACCTGCTGCTTGCGCAATCACAGATGCTCGCGGACAAACGCTATGCGTCGCTGCAAATCTACTACGACGCAGATCCCCTTTAAACTTTAGAGATCCAGCTGGCAACCTACACCGAAGACGCGATTGCTGCGGGTGAAGGTGTCACCCACCGTCATATTGCCGTTGGCGTCTCTTGCCGTTACCTTATCATAGTCGCCATAGACCGTCTGGAAGTAAGCAGCCTTGACAGAAACAATCTTAGACAGTTTATAGCTGAAACCAAAACCGATGCTGTAGCTGTTGACGACGTAAGACATGTCGTTGATATACTCGTCCGTATTACCATACCAAGTCATCTGACCACCGGCAGAGAACGTCAGGTTCTCCGTAGTATCCCACTCAGCACCGAGCAACAGCTCGTTGGTGTTGTGGCTCAGCTTGTCCTGGGCGTTGCCATACCATGAAACCTGGTTGTCGAAGTAGTGGTGCCAACCGGCATTGATGCGTACAATGTCGATAGGACTGTACTGTACACCGATGGTAAGCAGGGCAGGCATGTCCTCGTTGACCTTCTCACCATCGCGGAACTTGTTGACAGCCTGAATCTCGCTGGCCTCGTTCAGTGACGACTCGTTCTTCATGCGCAGTTGGGTGCGGAACTCGTACTTGGCTGCGAAGTTAAACTTGTTCAGCTTGTAGTCGATACCCACGATAGGAGCGAAGCCCACACCGTCCTGGTTGCACAACAGGTTCACACCGTCAGAGTACTTCTGAAGAGGAGCAACCTGAGCTGCTGCGCCTGCTGCTGCGGCCTGCTGCAGATAGCTTCCGAAATCGACATAGCCACTGGCAGTCTTCACCTGAATATTGCTAATCTTAGCCTTATAGGTAGCGTCGCCGTAAATCATGCGCAGACCACCATAGACCGAGAGGTTGGGAATGACCTTGCAGGCAGCACCAATCGTCACACCATAGTAGTACTGGCGACCGCGCATATAACCATCCATGTCATAGCCCTGAGCCTTCAAGGGTCCAGGCATGGCACCCAGCATCGTGGCAATGTTGCCGACTACGCTCTCGAAAGAGCCCAGACCGTCGTCAAACTCACAGGCGCCGCCACCGCCAGGAACCGACAGGTTGGCCTGCAGACTCCAGTTCTCCTTGTTATATGCAATCTGGATAGAGGGGATGACAGGGGCGTTAGCCACACCCTCGAAGACTTTCGTAGAACTGTTGGGATTGTTCTTTTTACCCATACGGAAGGCAGGGTTCGTCGACGTAATGGTACGCGTCTGGTGTGCATACTGCCAGTTGATGCCCAGATGGAAGCCCTCTGGCATGAAGACAACACCTGCGGGGTTTGAGTAGACACCATCAAGACCGATGGCTGCGTCGCGCGAAGGATTTCTCAGGAAGTCAACACTCTGGTTGGTGTTGGTCAGGATACCACCAGCCCACATGCTGGTCGATGTCATTACGAGAGCAGCAACAGCTGCAAAAATCTTTTTCATCTTTTAAGTAATTTTTTCAAAAATCGGGTGCAAAGGTAATATTATTGCACAAAACACCACCATTAGTGCATATATTATTAACTCTTATTAACTAAAAAGCGCACACTTTCTGCACAAATGTGCGAAAGTGTGCATATTTTTGTGTCCGTTAACGGGACTATGAATGCCTACGTGACACCCCTCCTTCTCTGCCAAGGCAGAGTGTGGCGTTGCAATGGGAGGGGCAGGGGGAGGTGATTTACTTCTTCTCCGAGGGATAGCTGATACGGGTATGGTAGATAGTCTTCAACTTCTCGATGAGCACCGTCTTGGCATACTGGATGTCGCGGAAAGTAATGGGACACTCGCGGAAGTAGCCTTCAGCCACCTGCGTGTCGATAAGACGTTCCACCAAGTCGCGAATGCTCTGTTCCGTATAGTCGGGCAGCGAACGGGAGGCCGCCTCAACCGTATCGGCCATCATCAGACACGCCTGTTCACGGGTAAAGGGGTTGGGACCGGGATAGGTGAACAGCAAGTCGTCGACGGGTTCATCCGGATGTTCATTATGATAATGTACATAGAAATACTTGGCCTTGCCCTGACCGTGATGGGTAGAGATGAAATCACGAATGACCTTGGGCAGATTATACTTGTCAGCCATTCTCAGACCTTCCGTGACGTGACTGATGATAATCTGCGCACTGTCGATGTCGCTCAGCGACTCGTGGGGATTGATGCCCGACTGGTTCTCGGTGAAGTAGATGGGGTTCGACAGTTTTCCGATGTCATGATACAGGGCACCGGTACGGACCAGCTGGGCTTTGGCGCCAATCTTGTTGGCGATCTCACCCGCCAGATTCGCCACCTGGATGGAGTGGTTGAAGGTGCCTGGTGCCACCTCACTCATGCGTCGCAGCAGGGCACTATTAGTATTGGAAAGTTCAACGAGCGTAATGTCGCTGGTGAATCCAAAGGCCTTCTCGATAATATACAGCAGCGGATAGGCAAAGAGCAAGGCAATACCGTTGACCAACAGGTAGTTATAGGTATTGTAGTCTATCTGTGTCAGTGCATCAGCGTGAATCCAGTCGAGGGCCAAGTTGACGGCCAGGCAGGCCAGAGTAACAATGACTGCCGTCTTGAACAACTGCGAGCGCTCCGTCAGTTCGCGCAACGAGGTGATGGCTGCCAGTCCTGCCACGGTCTCAATCACGATGAATTCGAAAGGATGCTGTAGCATGACGGCACAAATCAGAATCATGGTAACGTGCGTCATGAAGGCCGTTCGTGAATCCATGAAGATACGGATGATGATAGGCACCATGGCATAAGGCACGATATAGACATGGATAAAGGTGTTTCGTATGAACAAGGCCGTCAACAAGGCAAAGATCACGATCAGCGCATAGGTCATCGTCAGGCTGCGCGCCTTTCCGAAATAATCCAATCGGTACAGGCTCAGGTAAACGGTAAAACCTATCATGAGAATCAACACATACAGGATATGCCCGAACAACGACAGCTGGTTCTGCTTGACATCCTCGTTGCGCAGCTCGTTCTCATGCTTGAACGACTCAATAATGCGGTAGGTCTTTTCGGTCACTATCTCGCCGCGGTCGACAATCTTCTGTCCCTTCACCACCAGACCGCTGGCCAGAGCAATACCGCCCATCAGGTCGTTCTTGCTGGCCTCGCTACGTTCACGGTCGTAGCTCAGGTTGGCTACGATATAGTTATTCAGGTTACACTTCTGGAGAATGGTCCGATGTGCCGACAAGTTGCTATCCATGAACAGTCGCTCATAGGCTGTCTTGGGTGAGTAGAGGTCTGCAATGGAAACACTGACGGCCTGTTTGCCGCTTACCACACGAATCAACGCCGCGGTATCAGTGCGCAGTTCAGTGTAATCCTTCTGCTCCAAGATACCTTTATGATACATGTCTGCCAACAGATTGGCAATGATGGTCGTAAAGTTGCGCGGCAATCCTGAGATGCCATCGGGATAGTCGGTCTCGAACTTCAGAATCATCTTCCGCGCCACATCCTGCTGATAGTTATAATAAGGCTCATACTTGCGCATGGCACTGTCGCGCTCCTCCTGGATAACGGCTTCCGACTTATAGATGGGGAAGTCGTAGGGAGCGGTAAACTCTGCATACTTCCAGGGCTTTCCCTGCTCGACATGGAAGTAGCTTCGATTGTCGCGCGGCATACACCAGACGACGATGGCCATAGTGGCAAGTACAAGTGCGGTACGAATTAAAATATCCCGCCATTTCAGTTCTTTCATAGGACTATATTTGCTTTCTGCGTGCGAAAATACAAAAAAAAGCGCATAATATCAAAAAAAATGCGTACTTTTGCACAAATTTAATTCGAAAAACCCATTTTAAGCATGGCTGAAAGAAGAGTTAGGGTGCGTTTTGCCCCCAGTCCTACAGGAGCATTGCACATTGGAGGTGTGCGTACAGCTCTCTACAATTATCTGTTTGCCCGCCAGCATGGCGGCGATTTGGTGTTCCGCATTGAGGACACCGACAGCAACCGTTTTGTTCCCGGTGCCGAGGAATACATCATAGAGTCGTTCCGCTGGCTGGGAATCCAGTTTGACGAGGGTGTGTCGTTTGGTGGCGACAAAGGTCCCTACCGGCAGAGTGAACGCCGTAATATATATAAGAAGTACGTGCGCGACCTGCTGGATGCCAACAAGGCCTATATTGCCTTCGACACCCCGGAGGAGCTGGAGCAGAAGCGCCAGGAGATACAGAACTTCCAATACGACTGTCACACCCGCCAGCAGATGCGTAACTCACTGACCCTGCCCAAAGAGGAGGTCGAGCGACTGATAGCGGATGGTCAGCAATATGTTGTGCGCTTCAAGGTAGAACCCGGTCAGGAGATTCTGGTCAACGACCTGATTCGCGGCGAGGTTCGCGTCAAGAGTGACATCGTCGACGACAAGGTGCTTTACAAGAGTGCCGACGAGTTGCCCACCTATCACTTGGCCAACATCGTCGACGACCACCTGATGGAGATTTCGCACGTCATCCGTGGCGAGGAGTGGCTGCCCAGTGCACCGCTGCACGTCATGCTCTATCGTGCCTTCGGTTGGGAGGACACCATGCCGCAGTTTGCTCACCTGCCCCTGCTGCTCAAGCCCGACGGCAAGGGTAAACTCAGCAAGCGTGACGGCGACCGTCTCGGATTCCCTGTGTTCCCACTGCAATGGAAAGATCCCAAAACGGGCGATGTCAGCCGCGGCTACCGTGAGGACGGCTACTTCCCCGAGGCTGTCGTCAACTTCCTGGCCCTGCTGGGCTGGAACCCGGGTACAGAGCAGGAGCTGTTCTCACTCGAGGAACTCGTTCCTCTGTTTGACATCAGCAAGTGTTCCAAGGCCGGTGCTAAGTTTGCTTATGAGAAAGCCACCTGGTTCAACCACGAATACATCCTCATGAAGTCTGCCGAGGAAATTGCCGCCCTGTTCGAACCCATCGTCAAGGAACACTGTCCGCAGGAGACGTCAGAGCGCATTCTGGAAGTAACCCGCATGATGAAAGACCGCGTGTCGTTCGTCAAGGAGCTCTGGCCCTTGTGCTCATTCTTCTTCGTGGCTCCCACGGAATACGACGAAAAGACCGTCAAGAAGCGCTGGAAGGAAGACTCCGCCCAGCAGCTGACGGAGCTGATGGAGGTGCTCAAGGGTATCGACGACTTCTCGCTGGAAAACCAGGAGAAGATTGTCCATGCGTGGATAGAAGAGAAAGGTTACAAGCTGGGCAACATCATGAATGCTTGGCGACTGACACTCGTTGGCGAAGGCAAAGGTCCCGGCATGTTCGACATCTCTGCCTTCTTAGGCAAGGAAGAGACCCTGCGCCGCATGCAGCGCGCCATCAAAGTGCTTGGATAATGTACAACGTCATCATCTACCTCTATCTGTTAGGCGTAGCCATTGCGAGCCTTTTCAACGAGAAGGTGCGCAAGATGTGGCGTGGTGAGCGCGAAGCCATCCGCATATTGAGGGAGAAAATGGACCCCAATGCCAAATATGTATGGTTCCACGCAGCCTCACTGGGTGAGTTCGAGCAGGGGCGACCGCTCATCGAGCAATTGCGTCGCGACCACCCGGAGTATAAGATTCTGCTCACCTTCTTCTCGCCGTCAGGCTATGAGGTGCGCAAGAACTACGAGGGCGCAGACATCATCTGCTACCTGCCGCTGGACACCATTACCAATGCGCGCCGCTTCCTACGCACCATTCGACCCGTTATGGCGTTCTTCATCAAGTACGAGTTCTGGTATAACTACCTGCACATCCTGCGCCATCGAGGTATACCTGTTTACAGTATCTCGAGCATCTTCCGTCCCGAACAGGTGTTCTTCAAGTGGTACGGTCGTCAATATGCCCATGTGCTGAAATGCTTTACCCGTTTCTATGTGCAGAACGACGAAAGCCGCGAACTGTTGGGCAAGATTGGCATCCAGAACGTCACCGTTGTAGGCGACACACGTTTCGACCGCGTCTTGCAAATCAAGGCAGCGGCAAAGCAGTTGCCTATCGTGGAAAAGTTCACAAGCAGCCTCACCCCTAACCCCTCTCCAAGGGGCGAGGGGAATAAAGTGTTTGTCGCAGGGAGCAGCTGGCTGCCAGACGAGGAGATTTTCATTCCATGGTTTAAGGATCATCAGGACTGGAAACTTATCATTGCCCCGCACGTCATTGCTGAGGACCACTTGCAACAAATAGAAAAGCTGCTTCAAGACGCTGGGTACACATCTCACCGCTATACCGCCTTATCCGCCCAAGGCACTCCCCTCGCCTCTTGGAGAGGGGCTGGAGGTGAGGCTCTCATCATCGACTGCTTCGGTCTGCTGTCCAGCATCTACGGTTATGCAGACGTCACCTACGTCGGAGGAGGCTTCGGAGTGGGTATTCACAACACGCTGGAGGCTGCCGTGTGGGACGTTCCCGTTATCTTCGGTCCCAACAACCAGCGCTTCCAGGAGGCTCAAGGGCTCAAGAACTGCGGGGGAGGTATGGAGATAGGCAATGCAGCAGATTTCCAGCGCATCATGCAGGGCTTTGTCGAACATCCTGAAGTCATCAAACAACTGGGCGAGAAATCCGGCCAGTTTGTGGCTCAAATGACGGGAGCAACCCGTAAAATCCTCAACGACGTCAAATTGTAAATGGCATCATCAATTGTCAAATTGTAAATGGCATCATCAATTGTCAAATTGTAAATAGTCAAATTGTAAATTACCATGGCTCTTATCAAATCCTATAAAGGTCTGACTCCGAAGTGGGGCAAGGACTGTTACTTCAGTGAGAACGCCACCATTGTGGGTGAAGTCACCATGGGTGACGAATGCTCGGTATGGTTTAACGCCGTCGTCCGCGGCGATGTGGCACCCATCACCATTGGCGACCGCACCAATGTGCAGGACGGCAGCTGCATTCACGTCACTCACGAAACGGGACCGACGGTGATTGGTTCTGACGTCACCATCGGGCATAACGTCACGGTACACGCTTGTACCATCCACGACCACGCACTTATCGGGATGGGCTCTACCCTACTCGACGGTTGTGAAGTTGGCGAAGGCAGCATCGTAGCTGCCGGTGCATTGGTGCTGCAGAATACTAAGATTCCCGCTGGCGAAATCTGGGGCGGCGTACCGGCCAAATACCTCAAGCCCGTGCGTCCCGGACAGACGGACAACTCCGCTCACTACGTGGAGTACGCCAAGATCTTCATGCAGGAGAATCCCGACTGCCGTTTCTGACTGCACCGGTCTGCCCATCATCCAACACTCATACAC
>OCTW011605088.1_pt1 | contig 15506 bp, 21 predicted proteins | sample 1539671 | NCBI WGS metagenome assembly OCTW01 (sample SAMN02144230, study PRJEB22623) | gut metagenome | biome: sheep rumen | host: Ovis aries | place: New Zealand
GCTATTTTCTGGATATTGCTCGTGCTGTGGTTGGGAGTCGGTTATCTGTGAAACGGATGTTGCTGATATGCCGTATTGCCCAAACTGCGGTGCATATATGAGAGGTGAACAGGAATGAGACTGATAGACCCAATTGAATTAAAAAGGGCTATATCGGTAGCGGCCATGTCTAACAATCACAAGACATTAGAGCAGATTATAGACGAACAGCCCTCCGCACAGCCAGAAATCATAAGGTGTAAGGATTGCACAAGGTTTGACAAGAAGAGAGGATGTAATCTTGTTGAAGGTTTAAACATAGCAAGGGCAGACAGTTTTTGCAGTTATGGGGAAAGGCGAGAGGAAAAGCGATGACAGTAGGCGGATGGATATTATTTGTATGTGGAGCGGCTCTTTTATTAGGCGGAGCATTAGGATTTGCCGCGATGCTTGAATGCGAAAAAAAGGGATTTATTATTGCGACGTTGGTAGGAGCGGTTCTCACCATTGCGTTATTGGTTCTTATGCTTTGGTGGTTTGGCAATACGGCAAGCGGCAAGAGGGCCTTTAAAAGCCAAGAGTCCAATTTCAACGACGGAATTGAGCGCAGTGTCAAAGTGTATGACGTAGAGGGTGAGGTTATTGCCGAATATCACGGGAAATTCGATGTGAAGTATGACGAAAGCAGGATTCTATTCGATGATGAGAACGGTAAGCGCCATATAATCTATTACCCAACAGGAACAGTTGTTATTGATGAGGAGTGAACGATGACAGACTATATAAGCCGTGAGGCGGCAATAGACTATATCAGATTGCAACGATGGCGAAGGTTTGACGGGATGACAATAGAACAAGCCATGATAACTATGATTGAGGAAGTGCCTGCCGGCGGGCGCGAATGGTTACACGATCTACTCCAAGACGCAATAGACGCCGGCATAATCACCGAGACCCAAGCCTCACGCCTCATGGACATGATTGACCCATCGGAGGACAACACATGATATTAGCATTCTTCATCGGCCTCTTCGTCGGAGGCGGCGATTGATGCGGAGGACGATAAATGGATCTGAAAGAATTAACAGACAGAACTTTCGAATTGTTCGGAGTTGATGACCCTGATGATCTCGGCTCTGCGCTCCTGAAAAATATCAGCAGCATCGATAAACTCAAAGCCTTCTGTGATTTGGTTGACGGAGATTTAAGCATCGACTGGATGCAGATGATTTATCAATACTATCTCGCAGACCGCAAAGAAAAAAAGCAGGATTATACACCGAAATCTCTTGCCAAATTTATGGGGATGCTTGCCGGAGATGGCGAGATAATCACTGACATGTGTGCAGGATCGGGAGCGTTGATAATCCAGAAATGGGATCAAAACCATGATTTGGAATTTAAGGCAATCGAGATTGATGGTAATGTGATACCGTTTTTGCTGTTTAATATGGTTCTTCGGAATATTCGATGTGATGTTTACCAGAAGGATGCGCTGACAGATGAAGAGCCGATAAAGATGTGGACAGTTGAAAAGAGAGAGGTATTCGGATGCATAGCCTGATTACAAATCCGCCGTATAACATGCGGTGGAAGCCTCCTGCACTGGCAGGATTCATGCCGAAATATTCCGGTTACACAATCCCTCCGGAACAAAATGCGAACTATGCATTTATTCTTTCGGGGTTGGAATTAGCAGATAGCAGGGCGGTTTTTCTACTGCCGAACGGCGCGCTTTCTTCAGGAATCAAGGCAGAACAGGAAATCCGGCAACAGCTTATACAGCAGAATCTCCTACTTGCCGTTATCACACTTCCATCAAACATGTTCGAATCCACCAACATTCCAACATGCCTGCTGATTTTTGATAAGCGCAAAGATACTCGCAAAATTGCGATGATGGATTTAAAAGAGCATTGCAAAGAGGAAGTCAGAGACCAGAGAGGACAGTTCGGCGGCAATTCTCACACAGGGCGAACATACCACAAGACGGTAAATGTGATTCCTGATGATGTGATGTATAAATGCGTTGACCTTCTCAAGTCCAAGCAAGACGAGCCGAATCTGTGCAAATGGATAATGCCGGAGGAAATCGCAAGGCTGGACTACAATCTTGTGCCACGCCGTTATCTGGAGACTGAAATAGAAGAAAAGCACAGGTCATTCGAGGACATTGCCAATGATTATAACCGTATTATCCGGCAGAAAAACGCTATCAAGATACGGATGAATCGGACTGCTGCGAAGCGTCTCGGCTATGATTGCATGAACATTGACAAACCTGATTTATCGGCGTCCTTCGGAGTTGTCGGGCAAAAGGTACTGAAAGAGGATAATATCTCTTTTGGGGCAGATGACGGAATCAAAATACAAATCAGCACAAAAGACGGAATACATCCGCTGATTCTCGATTTTTTGAACCACTGGAATCAGATGATTGTGTACCTGAATAAAGAGGAGAATAGATACCTTGCTGAGTTTAGGGACGCACTCCTGCCGGAATTGATGAGTGGAAGAATAGAGGTGAACGACAAGTGACTTTTTCTGAACACTTTTGTTGCTTTACCTGCACACTTCCCCGAAAGGACTTGACAAAATGAAATCATCATCTGAACGGGCCCGAGCCTCTGAGCGCCAACGCAAGTACCGCCTCTGCTCCCAGATCATCCGCGAAGCCAAGCGCTGCGTCGAGCTGGCCGGCAATCCGATCCGGTTCGTCGACCCGTACACCGCACGCACCGCGCCACGCCGCAAGCACCACATCCGGGCATGATGTCATGGTATGTCATATTTACTCTGCTATATAGTTAGGCTGTGAAAAGCTGCAAAGCGTTATCACTTCATCCTTCTTGTCTGGGCGTCCTTAGTGCGAGGGCGCCCTACTTGATGCGATGGGGTGGGGGTAGGGGCTAAGCAATGAACGACCCACGACAGACGCCAGCCTGGCGCCGGCTACGAATAGAATGCTACGAGCGCGACAAGGCGCGCCATGCTGTCTGCGTTCACTGCGGCCAGCCGATCAACTACAACGTTAAGCCGTCGAGCACTGACGACAGCTACGAACCCGACCACCGGCTGACTGTGGAGGCGCATCCGGAATACGCACTGCTTCCCGAGAACGTCCAGCCGTCACACCGCCGTTGCAACAGGGCACGGGGGCAGAGGGCCGGCCTGAACAATTTGGGAAAAAGAACACGCGACTGGTCCGGAGGGGTGTCGAAATCTTGAGAAAAACGAGCCGGAAAAGATCAACCCGGCAGCCATGATTTATCCCTCCGCAAAAAATGGCCGATACCAGCGGGCAAGAAGGAGAAAAATTATTAGTATGGCACAAGGAAGGCTCAGAAAAGGGGTTGAAAAGTCCATAAAAGCCGCGGTTGAGGCGGGAAAGCTCGACCTTGAGCAGTCAGCTGCGCCCATTGCCTTGCTGCGATACCTGGCGGACAAGATCGACGAGAGCACCGGGGAAACGAACGCCCTGCGCTACATCTCGCCGTCGCAGTATTTGAACTACTGCAAAGAGCTCGGATTCTTCCCGGAGGGCGTCAACAAGAAGGCCCAGAAGGAAGAACCGAAAGAGTCCGAGAACGTCGTCTCAATCGTAGGGAACTCGAAATGGAAACGGGCGTGATTTACGGCAAGGAAACTCCGCGAATATTTACGCCGCCGCTCCGTGAGCTGACGCCGGACACGTCGCTCGGCTATGAGGTTATAGAGTTCGCGGAGAGCGTGCTCAAGATCTCGCTGCTGCCCTGGCAAAAGTGGCTCGTGATCCATGCGCTGGAGGTTGTGCCGGATCCCGTCGACGGGTGGCGCCTGCGGTTTAAAAATGTCCAGGTGTTAGTCGCCAGGCAGAACGGAAAAACGACGCTGTCCTGTGTGATCGCACTGTATTTCTTGTATCAACTCGAGGTCTCGCTCGTGCTCGGCACCGCTCAGGACGTGAGCAACGCGGAGGACGTCTGGCAGACCTGCGTGGACATGGCGCAGGAGAACGAAGTCCTTGCGGAGGCAATAAAGCACGTTTGGTACACGAACGGCTCGAAGCGGCTGCAGCTAACGGACAATCGTGATTATAGAGTAAGAGCATCGAACAGAAAGGCCGGCAGGGGCAAATCCGCCGACCTTGTTTTATTAGATGAGCTTAGAGAGCATCAGACGTGGGACGCCTGGGCGGCGCTCAGCAAAACGGGCATGGCTCGAAAAAACGCCTTGCTGTGGTGCATGAGCAACGCGGGAGACGGCACGAGTGTCGTGCTTCGGCATTTTAGGACGCGCGCGCATGCTCAGCTCGGGGATCCGGATGGAGTTGTCGCCGCGCTGGGTGATTCGGAGCTTATTGCCGACGATTCGGCTGACGGCTCGGCGCTCGGCCTTTTTGAGTGGTCAGCACACCCAAACGCTGACCCGGCCGACGTGAACGCCTGGGCGCAGGCTAATCCTTCGTTAGGCTACACGATCGAGCTGGCCACGTTGAAGGCTGCACACGCCGACGATCCGCCGGATGTGTTTAAAACAGAGTGCCTCTGCCAGTGGGTGACGACTACGATCGCGCCCCCGTTCCCGGTCGACTCCTGGGACAAGGGCAAGGATGAGAACAGCCGCATCGCGGATGACTCCCCGCTGTGGTTCGGGGTGGACATCTCAGCGGACAGGACGCGCACGAGCATCGCCGTTTGCGGGAAGCGCACAGATGGGTGCTGGCACGTGGAGCTCGCAGAGTACCGCTCCGGTACGGGGTGGCTGGTCAAGTGGTTCCAGAACGCCGCGCCGCACTACCCGAACGGCATGAGGGTCGCGCTCCAGAGCAAGGGGGCGCCTGTGGCGTCGATGATGGACGTGATCGGGGCGGTCGATGGCGTGGAGATAATAGAGTGCTACGGCAAGAACGTCGCCGGATGGTGCGGGCGCTTATATGACGCGGTGGCAGCCAATACGGAGGAGGACGTCGACGCGGTGCCGGTCTTCCACATCTCACAGCCGGCTCTCGATCTGGCGGCGAATATCGCGGCAACGCGGCCGATGGGTGACGGTGCCTGGGCGTGGGACCGCAACAAATCAACCGAAGATATATCGCCGCTGGTGGCCGTCACGATGGCCCTGGGAGCGGCGACGCAGATAGAAGCTGGAAAAACAAAGACCTATGACAGCGTTTACAACGAGCGCGGCGTGTTGGTCATTTAGGAGGGCGCAAGATGCCTATTTTTAGCAATATAAGAAATCTTTTCAGGCCGACGCCGGTGATCCTTTATGGCGGCGACTACGGCGTCAGCGTGGCGAGCATGGACGCGGCCCAGCTTTATCGGACGCAGCCGAACCTCCGGGCGGTCGTTTCATTCTTGGCGGACAATGCCGCGCAGATCCCGATTAAGGTCTACAACCGCGCAAGCGACACAGACAGGCCGCGCGTGATGGATTCGCCGGCGGCGCTTCTTCTGGCGCATCCTAATCCGGATATGACGGCGTATGAGTTTAAGCGTTGGATGTATTCGGACTTATTGCTTTATGAGCGCTTTTTAACGCTGATTTTGCCGAGCAAGGAGACGGAGAGCGGCTGGGAGCTGCGCCCGATCCCCGCGTCGTGGATTCAGAGATATAAAGGCGTGTCGCCGTTTTCTCCGGATTATATCGTGATTGGGCTTCCAGGTCATGAGGCGATTGAGGTCCCGCGGGATAAGTTTATTTTATTCCACGGCTACGACCCGACCGATCCGATGCGCCAGTATTCGAGGATCAGCGCACTTAAAGAGACGCTGCACGAGCAGGTGGAGTCCAACAGATTCCGGCGCCAGATGTGGCAGCGGGGCGGACGGTTCAACTCTTACGTGACGCGCCCGAAAGACGTCGCGGCGTGGTCGGATGGAGCTTTTGAACGATTCAAAGAAACGTTTAAATCTTCCTGGGCCGGAGATAAGGCAGGCGAAGCCGGCGGGATGCCGATCCTTGAGGACGGCATGGAGATCAAGACGGTGCAGTTTAACAGCCGCGATGCCCAGTGGTCGGAGTCCGTGAGACTTTCCCGCGAGGATGTGGCGGCGGTCTACCACGTCAATCCCGGCCTGATCTGGCCGGGCAGCGGTCAGACTTATGCCAGCGCAAGAGATAACGCCAGGGCGCTTTATAACGACTGCCTTGCGCCGACGCTCATGCAGGCGACGGACCGCATCAACATGTGTGTCCTGCCGATGGTCGGCGAGCCGTTGGGCCATTACGCAGCCTACGACATCACGATCAAGACGGAGGGCACCTACGAGGAGAAGATCGCCACGCTGTCGAGTGCGGTCGGTGCTCCATTCCTGAGCCGCAACGAAGCCAGGGCGCGGCTCGACCTCCCCGCGATCGAGGGCGGCGACGAGCTCATCACGCCGCTGAACGTCTTAACCGGCGGACTGGCAAGCCCGCGCGACACGGATCCGACCGTCGAGCGGTACAACGCCGCGCAGGGTATCAGAGTAAAGGCTGCGAGGCGTAAAGCCCGAAGCACAGCGACGGACGAGGAAAAAGACAAGATAGCGGCCGTTTATCGGTCATTCTTCAAACGCCAGGCAAAAAGCGTGCTCCCGAAGATCGGGGCAAAAGCGGAGAAGTGGTGGGACGGCGAACGGTGGGACAACGAGCTGACAGACGACCTTTTCCCGGTCGTTTTGAAGATGTCGGCCCAGATCGGGCGCGATGCCGTGCGGGATCTGTACACTGACGGCACATATGAGCCGGAGCGGACAGAGGCCTATTTAAAAGTTATGTGCCGCCGCCGCGCCGAGATGATGAACAGCAAGACCCACGCGGAGCTCCTCGACGCATTGGATGAGGACACGTTCGAGGACGAGGATGCGCTGAAGGCGACGCCCGAGGGCGTCTTTGAAAACGCGGAGGAGAACCGGGCCGAGACAGCCGGCAGCGCTTTCGCCGTTGCGGTGGTCGGATGGTCGGCGCTTGAAGCGTGCCGCCAGAACGAGGACAAGCCCGGACAGGCGTTCAAGACGTGGATCGTGACGTCCGGCAACCCGAGAGCGTCACACGCAGCCATGGACGGCGAGACAGTGCCATATGATGAGCCGTTTAGCAACGGCGCGATGTGGCCGGGCGATGTGGACGCGCTGGGCGTTGAGGAAGTGGCTAATTGTCAGTGTATCGTTGAAATTGAAGTAATAGACTGAGGTGCGATATGGATATTAAAACTAAAACATTTGATGTAAAAGCCGACAACGGCACGATAATTGGCTACGCCTCCACGTGGATCCGCGAGCCGGACAGCTACGGCGACATTGTAGCGAAGGGTGCTTTTGCTGAGTGTATCGCCCGGATCAAGGCGGAGGGGAAAGTCCTGCCGCTTCTTTTTAACCATGACGGCGACGACCTGAGCAAATACATCGGCACCGTTATCAACCTCAAGGAGGACGACCACGGCTTGAAGTTCGAGGCCACATTCGACGCGACTCCGGAAGCCCAGAGAGCGCGGGAGCTGACAATGGACGGCCGGCTTGCTAAGTTCTCTTTTGCTTATGACGTTATCGAACAGGGGCCGATTACGCTTGAAGATGGCCGCGAAGTCAACGAGCTCCGCAAGCTGAACATCCATGAGGTGAGCCTTGTGCTTTATCCGGCGAACCCGGACACGTCTGTTGTGAGCGTGAAGTCCGGACGGCGCAATAGTGCGAAAGACGCCGATGTGATTAAGCAAATCATTTCACTCGCGCAGTCGCTTTTGGCTGACGAGGTTGATGATGATATTGAACAGCCGAGAGAATCAGACGCCAAATCGGAGGAGCGGGACCCCGCCAACGATGAGGAGCGCGAGAGGATCGAAGCGCTGTTGAAAGAAGCTAATGACCTGCTCCCCACAAAGGAGGACGAAAGATGAATCTCAAAGAGAGACTGATCGAGGCCCAGGGAGTTCTTGCGGAGGTAAAAACGGCCGTTGAAGCCGGCGAGAAATCCGCGGAAGATCTCTCCAGCGCCATCGAGAACGTCAAGAGCATCCAGTCGCAGATTGATGCGGCTGAGGAAGCTGACAAATTAATTAAATCGCTCGGCGCTCCGGAAGACGCGCCGGCAGAAAAGGAGAACGAAAAAATGACAGTGATGGAAGAACTCGCCCAGAAGGCCGCCGAGATGAAGGACAGAAAGAGCGGCATCTCTATGCACATTAAGGCCGCGACGACGGTCGTGACCGCTCCGCAGATCGCCGACGTGGATAAGAGCGTCGCTCCGCAGCCGAAGAGAGTCGCCGCGGCTGACTTCTTCAGCAATGCCACGATTAGCGGCAACGCGATCACCTACTTCAGGCAGGGCGCCTATGAAGGCGTTCCGGCTGTGACCGCTCAGGGCGCTAAGAAGCCGCAGAACAGCACGAGTTTCGAGCCGACCACGCTCCCGCTTAGCAAGATCGCGGCCTTCATCAAAGAGACGGACGAGATCCTGTGGGATGCCGAGTTCCTGGCTTCTGAGGTCCAGAACAGCCTTGTTTACCGCGTGGGCGTCATTGAGGACAACACGATTGTTGGCGCGATCTCCGGTACGAGCGGCATCCTGACCAGAACGGCCGGCACCGGCACCAGTGCCTTCGCAGATTCCATCATCGGCGGAATCATGGACATTAAGACGGCTTCGGCTTATGACGCGGCTGTCGTCATCCTTAACCCGGCCGATTATCTGGCGCTGCTCCAGAACAAGGACGGCAACAACCAGTATTACGGCGGCGGCTACTTCTCCGGCTCTTATGGCAACGGCGCTTTCGGCGTCCCGACTTCCATCTGGGGCGTTCCGGTCTTCACTTCGTCCGCTGTTACTGTCGGCACTGCTATCGTGGCAGCTCGTGAGGCCGTCAAGGTTTGGAGAAAAGGCGGTATGGACGTCAAGATCTACGAGCAGAACGAGGACGATGCCCTCTACAACAGAGTCACCCTCCTCGCCGAGGAAAGACTCGCCTGCGCGGTCGTGGATCTGAACGGTGTCTGCAAGATTTCCTGATGACATGAGAAAAGAGGGGCGGGGGCTTCCCCGCTCTTCTTCATAAGGAGATGACGCCAATGATGAAGATTTACAAATGCGGCGACTATTACCGCCAGTACGAAGAAGGCAAACAGCCCGAGGGTGCTATCGAGGTAAAGAAGCCTGCCGCCGAAAAAGAAAAAGCGTCCCCTGCCAATAAAGCCCGCCGCACGACAAAGAACAAATGATGACGGCATGGGGCTATGACGTTAATAGCGCGTTGCCTCCGTTGCTGACGGCTGAGGAGTACGCCCGCATGACAGGGACGGAGTGGAGCGAACGGCTTGAGGCTGCGCTCAATGCCGCATCCCAGGCGATCCGCAATTATTGCGGCTGGCATGTGAGCCCGTCCGTTAATTGCACAGCGAACCCGGAAGGCGGCGCCATTGTCGCAAAACTGCCGGCCGGCTATGTGAGCGCTATTACGAGCATCACCGAAAACGGCGAAGCGTTAAGCTCGTCGGACTACGAGTGGCGCAAGGATGGGCTCATTAAGCACGCTGCGCCGTGTGTGTGGAGTGATAAATGGGGAGGCATCGAGGTGCAATATGTGGCCGGCTATGACAGTGCGGCCGTTCCGGATCTGATTGAAACCGCGTGCGCTATCGTGGCCGGTGTGCTGGCTGTGGCTCCCGGGGTGACGTCAGAGAGTGCCGACGGCGTGAGCATCAGTTATAGCGCCAACGCGGCGAGCATTGCGGCGGCATTAACGTCACAGCAAAAAAACGCGCTTGAAGTCTACAAATTAAGGAGCAGCCATGCCGCTTAGTTTCTTTTCTGATTCCGTTACGGTCAAACGGGCCGTCATAGCGATAAAGAACGGGATGGAGTATCGCGACTGGACGAACGCGACAAGCCACACGGTGGCGCGTGTTCAGATTACCGCGCAGGCTTCAACTCGTGATTTTGACGGCCGCGTGGAAAGCGTAACGGACAGGCGGACTTTGCGGGCCTCTTACGATGCGGATATAGCGGTGGGCGACCGTATCGAATGGAACGGCGACATGTACGAGATCGACGGCGAGGTGTTCCACACCAAATCGCCGACCGGGAGAGTGTCGTCTACGCGCTGCACCTTAGTGAGGTTTAACGGCTAATGAGCGCAAAAATAACTATTGAACATATCTCAGCGGGGTGGATCGAGATCTTTAAGTCGGCAGGAATGCAGGCGGTTGTCGATTCAGCCGGGGAGCGTATCGCGTCAGAAGCGGGAGAGCATTTCTCCTATAAGCAGGCGCAAAATAACCGCTTCACGGTCGGCGGCTTCGTCAGCTCGGACGACTACGAAGGTGCAGTCCTGGAAGCCACTGACAAGGTGTTAACGAAGGCGGTGCATGGATGAGAGCGACGATCGACATAGAGACGGCATTATATAACAGCTTAACCGCTGCCGGATATAGTGCATCGGCGCACATGATCCCGGCGACGCTGGGGGACACTTTGCCGCATATCCACATTACGCGCACAGGCGGCTCTAATTCGAGCATGGTCATCGACACGCATCAGGTCGATTTCGACGTGTACGCGGCGGACCAGGCGGACGCGATGACGGCTGCGTGTGACCTGTGTGATTGGATCCGAGGGCTCGCCGGCGGAGTAGTCGGCACGGCTTGCTATACATCCGACGTGATAACGTTACCATATGGCAATCCGGATCCGAGACATCTCAACATCGGACGCGCCACGATTAAGGCGCAGATTTTAACACGAACGAGAGGAGATTAAAATGCCTAATGTTAGTGATGTGCGCGTTGGCGCACCGGAACAGAGCACGACCGGGGCGATTAAGCACGCTCCGCTCGGCACTACGCTCCCGACTCTCGAGAGCATTTCCACAAGCGGCGTCGTTCTCGACAATGCTTTTACTGGCAACGAGTACGTCTCAGAAGACGGCCTGACGCTTTCGCCCTCGATGTCCACGTCGGACATTAAGGACTGGAGCGGCGCGGTGGTCCGCAAGCTCCTCGAGAGCTTTGACGGAACGCTCTCCTGGACGATGATCTCGACGGACGAGAACGCCCTCAAGATCAGCTTTGGCGATGACTACGTCACGAAGAACGCGGCAACGATCTCGCACGGCACGCAGCTCCGCGCGGCTCTTGGTGCTCATCTGCCGGATGAACAGAGCTGGGTCTTCCTGATGAAGGACGGCGATGCCAGGATCGTGATCGTGGTCCCGGATGGACAGATCACCGAGGTCGGCGACGTGACCTTTAAGGCCAACGAAGCTGTCGGTTGGAACGTGACTCTGTCCTGCTATCCGGACAGCTCTGGCCACAGCATTTATATCATGACGGATGATGGAGTGATTTCTCAGTAATAAAGGAGTAATACTATGCGGCTTTTCGGAAAAGATCTCCCGGATTTTTTTGCTTTTCAAATCGAGGGCTCTGACGTGGTTTATAAGATCCCGCTCGCGGGGTCACTGACGAACCGCGAAATCATAGCCTTTGAAGCTACTGAAGGCGACTATCGCAAGCAGGTCGAATGGCTGCGCGCCTATCTCGGCGACGCGATCGACGACATGACGCCCAGCCAGACGGGCGAGATCCTGCGTGCGTGGGCTTCTGCTACTCAGGAACAGGGGGCAACGCCGGGGGAATCATAAGCCTTGTGCGGTTGGTGGAAAATCACGGGCGTGCGCTGGAGTACGACCTAATGACCAGCACAGGGCGAACACTTAACGAGTATATGACGATGGGGGCGGCCGGAAAAGTCGCCCTCTTGTCATTCGTGAAACATCTGCCGCCTGATTCGGCATTAAATCGGGAAATCAACCCGAAAGAAGATGCCTGGATCTGGGCGACGACAACAAAGACCAATGCGATATTAGCGGACCTTTTTGATGCATTCGTGGCGGCGAACTCTAAGAAGGGCAAAAGGCCGAAACCATATCCGCGGCCCAAGAAAAAAGAGAAGATCGGCCGGGGAGCGATCCCGATAAAAGACTTTTGGTCGTGGTGGAATAAGGAGAAGTAGACATGGCGAGCGACGGCATTGAAGTAGCGCGGGCGCACGTTACGATTATACCCAAAACAGACGGCACGTCGTCCGCCGTTATCGGCTCGATTGTCAATCCGCTTACTGATGGAGTAAGCAAGGCCGGCGACAAGGCCGGCGGGTTGTTTAACACCAAACTCGGCGGAATGCTGAAAAAGTTCGCGGCTCCGGCTGCGATCGGTGCGGCATTGGTCGGGATCGGCAAGGCCGGCTATGAAGCCTTTAAACAAGTCGAAGAAGGCGAGATGAATCTGATTAAGGCGACGGGGGCAACCGGCGAGGCTGCCGATGCGCTGAAATCGGTTTATAAAGACGTTGCGGCGAATGTGGTCGGAGACTTTGGAGACATCGGTGCGGCGGTTGGCGAGATTAATACCAGGCTGGGACTCACTGGGCCGGCTTTGGAATCCGCCTCCGAGGCGGCGATGAAATACGCCAAGGTGACAGGACAGGACGCCACACAGGCCGTGCAGGACGTCACGCGGATGATGAACAACGCTGGCATCTCGTCGGATGAGTACGCCGCGACGCTCGACAAGCTGACGGTCGCCGGACAGGCTGCCGGTATCGACGTCGGTAAGCTGGCGCAGTCGGTCACGGATAATGCGGCGAGCTTCAAAGAGCTCGGACTTTCCACGGATGAATCCATCGCAATGCTTGCGCAGTTTGAGCGGAGCGGCGCGAACACGTCGCAGATCCTCTCCGGCATGAAAAAGGGCATCGCCACATGGGCGAAAGAAGGCAAAAGCGCAAAGGACGGCTTTGCTGAGTTTGTGGAGGGCGTCAACGCCGGCACGATTTCCACGGCGGATGCTATCGAGATCTTCGGCGCACGGTCCGGCGTGGCTATGTTCGACGCAGCGCAAAAGGGTCAGCTCTCTTTCGAGGATATGTTTGCGGCAATATCTGACAGCAGCGGCGCGCTTGACACGGTTTACGAGGACACGCTCACGGCGTCGGAAAAGATGAGCCTGGCATGGCAAAATGTAAAGCTTGCAGGTGCTGAGGCTTTCGCGCCTATCGCTGAGAAGCTATCCGAGGCTGTGACGAACGTGATCCTGCCGGCCATGCAAACGGGCAGGCAGTACATTGAAGAGTTCGCAGCCAGTCAGACATGGGCCGACATTAAGACGATTATCACAGAGGTGTTTAACGCTGTTCAGGCGGTCGTTGTGGCAGTGTGGCCGTATGTCCAGGAGATAATCTCCGCGGCCATTGCGGCAATCCTGAAGACCATCGAGACAATAAAGAACTGCATCGGGCCTGTTAAGAATGCGTTTAACACCATCAAGACAACGGTCACGAACGTTTTTAACGCGATCAAGTCGATCATCTCCGGCGCGGTCAATGCAATTAACACAATCATCACGGGCGTCCGGACGGGAATAGATACGGCCCGCGGGATCTTTAACAGCATCCGCGACACGGTGACGTCGGTCTTCGACGGGATCCGGAATAAGGTCACATCGGTGGTCGATACCATCAAGGGCATCTTTAACTTCTCCTGGAGCCTGCCGCACATCAGCCTCCCGCATTTCGCGGTGAGCCCGCCCGGGTGGAAGTTCGGCGACCTGCTCAAGGGATCCATCCCGTCGCTTAGTATTCAGTGGTACGCAAAGGGCGGCGTTTTCGACGCTCCGTCGGTCATCGGTGTCGGTGAAGCCGGTCCGGAGGCCGTTGTCCCGTTGGATCCATTCTGGCAGAAGTTGGAGAACCTTGTCGGAGAAGGTGGGCCGAACATTGTTATTAATGTTTACCAGCAGCCGGGCGAGAACGGCGAGGAGCTCGCTAAAAAGGTCGAGAAGCGGTTAACGAATGCCGTGCTAAGGAAGGAGGCCGCTTTTGCTTAAAAGCAGTTTTATTTTTGGGTCGTTTGACTCGTCCGAGAGCTCCGGCAAGTATTACAAGCTCGAGCCGATCAACTTCCCCACGCCGGAGAAGGACGTCGAGATCTTCGAGGTGCCGGGGCGATCTGGCAATCTGTTAGTTGATTATGGCAGCTATAAGAACGTCGAGCTGTCCTTTGCGGTGTCGATTGAATCCAAGAACGACGGCGACACGTTCCTGACGCTTTATGACGAGCTGCGCTCGGCTATCATGGTGCAGGGTGGTTATCAGCGTTTAGAAGATAGTTTATATCCGGATGAGTACCGCATGGCGCAGGCCGTGAGCGTGGAGGTTGGAAAGAATGACACGAAGAACGGGACGGCAGTGATCACGCTGGACGCGAAGCCGCAGCGGTTTCTTGACAGCGGAGACACCCCCGGCATTTTAACACCGACGTCTCAGATGTCGTCTCAGTACGTCTTAGGTATCGGCAAATATATTTTAAACAGCACGGCGCTTAATTTAATGTATGCCGCAGGCGTGCAAAACTACGAAGATCGCGAATATATGGCGGTCAATCTGTCGAATTATGCAACGCCGACGGATTCCGTTAAATTGTATTATCCGGCGAATTTTTCGAGCACGCTCAAGCCACCGGCCGGCAGCGGTGCCGTTTCAAATTGTATCGCATTTATGGTGTGCAATACGGGCTCGCCGTTAATCAATGAGACAGCCGGCCAAATGGTGACATCCACGGCCTATCTTACTAACGACAAAACCTATGAAAAAAAGGTTGGCTATGGCGGAGCGATCGCCTGGGCGGTGTTCCCGCTGCCGATGCAATTTGAAATCTATCACGGCGGCGCTGTGGTCGAGTCTCTGCTTGCTGACTCTCGTGAGCTGATTCCGCCGGCGGATGTCGTGAGATATTCTCCGCTGATCCATGTCTATGTGGATGGTGCTATTTCTGACGCGAACGTCTTAACGATCGGCGAGAGCATCATCGGACTCGACACTCCGGCAACGGTTGGAGACTCTGTGCCGCTTGATGATTTTTATATTGATTGCGACACCATGAATGCTTATGCGGTCATCAATAATATTACGTATAACCTTAACAAGTACGTCACGATGACGGGGGACTTCACATTCAGCGGGACGGTGAGCGTAAAGACTAATAGCACCATTGTGAGCGCCGAGATATATCCGAGGTGGTGGAAGATATGAAGCCGATTCTATACGCCGCCACAGAGACGGCATTTACAAGCAACGGAGTGGGCGTGCTTGCGGACTGCATTAGTTGCCTCGTTACCGAAGAACGCAACGGCGAGTATGAACTTGAGATGCAGTACCCGTCTAACGGTCTATGGTCAGAGGACATTGACGTGGGCATGGTCATTAAGGCCAAGGCAAACGACACCGACGCGCCGCAGTTATTCCAGATTTATGACGTTGTGCGGTCGCTCTCGGCGGCTTACGTCATCAAAGCGGAGCATATCAGCTATAGGCTTTCGGGCGTCCCTCTAAAGCCGTACAGCGCGGCAGGCGTGGCGGCTACACTTGCGGGTATCAGCTCACACGCGGTGGCTAATGTCGGCTTTACGTTTAGCACGGACTTTACCAACACGACCAATTATAGTTTTACTACGCCGCGCTCGGTGCGGTCACTACTTGGCGGGGCGGAAGGGTCGCTGTTAGACCTGTTTGGG
>OCTW011604262.1_pt1 | contig 15501 bp, 13 predicted proteins | sample 1539671 | NCBI WGS metagenome assembly OCTW01 (sample SAMN02144230, study PRJEB22623) | gut metagenome | biome: sheep rumen | host: Ovis aries | place: New Zealand
ATCGCCACGCAGGCCATGATCAGCAGCGCGATCAGGCTGCCCACCAGGCCGCCCAGAATGTCGATCGCCCGCTTCAGCGCCATCTGCAGCGGCGTGGCGTAGTTGATGGAGGTGGTCAGCACCGTGCAGCGGCCCATGCGCTCCACCTGCTGATGCTGATCCTTGTATTCCCGCAGCGTGCCCAGGTTCAGGTGCACGGTGACGCCCATCTTCATGAAGGCGGCGTGATAATGGCGGGCCTGCTCGTCCTCCCGCGGCAGATGGAGGAACACCTCGTCGATCCACTCGCGGCAGACGTACTGCTCCACGCTGTCCGCGTCGGCCACCACGGGCACGCCGGCGATCTCCTCCCCGGTGCGCCGCACGTCCATCAGGGCCAGCCCGGTGATCCGGATGGAGCCGGTGATGTCCTCCCGCAGCGCCTCCACCAGCTTTTCCGCCATGCTCTCATTGGTCACGATCAGCACCGAGCGCTGCGGCACAAGCCCGCTCTTGCGGCGGATGCGCTTGTAGGCCAGCCGCGCGCCGAAGCTGAAGGCCAGGTGGAACACCGCCGTCAGATACAGCCAGATGCGCGAAAAATTGTTGCCGCGCTGCACGGTGAACAAAAACAGCGCGTTCAGCCCGAACACCAGGCCCGCGTGCAGCAGCGTGGCCACAAATTCCTTGTAGACGCCGCGTTTCAGGACATTTGTGAACAGGTTGAACACAATCACCGCGACGAAATCCATCAGCACGGCGACGACCATCAATGTTCCGTATTGCGGCTGCGTGGTCAGCTGCGTCAGGGAGCCGTTGCGGATGAGGAAAGCCGTCAGCATGGCCAGCACCAGGCAGACCTCGTCGATCAGGATGAAATCCAGGTGCTTGGCCCAGCCGAACACGTTTTTCCTGTACATGGGCATACCTCCCGGCCGGATGCGGAATAACGGAAAAGCGCTTTCCCGTCCGCACCGGCGGCGGGAATGCCGCGTTCGTGAAACAACAAAATACCGGACGTCTCGCGTCCAGTTCTCATATTAACATTGATGAATGTATCTGTCAAGAAATGCCGTTCAGCTTTCCTTCCAATTGTGCATCTTCCTATTATAGAACCGCAGATCGCGGCCTCCGGGCAGGGGGTGCGGGAGGAAGGGTGAAGGGATGGCGCGCACTCCCGCAAAGCCCTCTCTGCCTCCTTCGTCGGCACCTCTCCCAGAGGGAGAGGCAAGCCGCACGCGCGCCCCCGGCTCCCCTAAGAGGGGAGCTGTCCGCGCAGCGGACTGAGGGGTTGTCCATCAGGGGACGAGGGAAGCTCTTTCCTGCGCGCTCTCCCGCAAAGCCCTCTCTCCGCCTCCCCTTCCTTCCCCCGCCCGGGCCGCCCGTTCACCGGACCAGGACGGGCGGCGCCATCGTCATTCTTTTCCGGCAAATCCGCGAAATCTCTTGTCAAAATGGCAAAAACCTGCTATTCTTTTGCCAGCGGATACCAAACCGACCACAAGGAGGATGCGTAACATGGATGTACATGCCGCTTGGGAACAATGGCTGCGCGATTTTGCCGCCGACGCCGACACGGTCGCCGACCTGCAGGCCATTGCGGGTGATGAAAAGGAGATTGAGGACCGTTTCTATACCGAGCTGTCCTTCGGCACCGCCGGCATGCGCGGCGTGCTGGGCGCCGGCAGCAACCGCATGAACCGCTACAACGTCCGCCGCGCCAGCCGCGGTCTGGCCCTGCATCTGCTCTCCGATCCGGCCCAGGCGGCCCGCGGCGTGGCCATCGGCTATGACAGCCGGCGCTGCAGCGCGGAGTTCGCGAAGGACACCGCCCTCGTGCTGTGCGCGGCGGGCGTGCCGGCCTACCTCTTCGACGCCCTGCGGCCCGTGCCGCTGCTCTCCTACGCGGTGCGCCACCTGAACTGCGCGGCCGGCGTCGTCATCACCGCCAGCCACAATCCGCCGCAGTACAACGGCTACAAGGTCTACGGCGAGGACGGCGCGCAGATCGGCCCGGAGACCGCCGACAGCATCACGAAGATCATCCGCTCCCTCAGCTATCTGGACTGCGTGCCCATGGATGAGGAAGAGGCCAAGGCGAAGGGCCTCCTGCACATCATCGGCGACAAGGAAGTCGACGACGACTACATGGCCGAGGAGAAGACCCTCGTCGTGCAGCCGGAGATGCTGGCGCGCATGGGCAAGCAGCTCTCCATCGTCTACACGCCCCTGCACGGCAGCGGCAATGTGCCCGTCCGCCGCATCCTGAAGGAGCTGGGCATCGAGAAGCTGGCCGTGGTCAAGGAGCAGGAGATGCCCGACGGCGACTTCTCCACCCTCAGCTGCGCCCCGAACCCCGAGAATCCCGAGGCCTTCACCCTGGCGATCAAGCTGGCCGATGAGGTCGGCGCCAACGTGATCTTCGCCACCGACCCGGACTGCGACCGCCTGGGCGTGGCCGTGCGCGGCAAGGAGGGCGGCTTCCACCTGCTGACCGGCAACCAGATCGGCTGCGTGCTGCTGCACTACATCCTCTCCACCCGGCAGAAGCAGGGCAAGCTGCCCGCCAACGCCGCGGCCTGCAAGTCCATCGTGTCCACCTCGCTGGCCAACCGCATCTGCGAGCGCTACGGCGTGAAGATGTTCGAGGTGCTGACCGGCTTCAAGTTCATCGGCGAGAAGATCCAGCAGTTCCAGGACACCGGCAGCCACACCTTCATGTTCGGCTTTGAGGAGAGCTACGGCTTCCTGTCCTCCACCTTCGTGCGGGACAAGGACGGCGTCAACGCCTCCCTGCTGGTGACCGAGGTCGCCGCGGCCTGCGAGGAGGAGGGCATCACCCTCTACGACCGGATGCAGCAGATCTTCGCGGAGTACGGCTACTATGTGGAGAAGGTCGTCTCCAAGACCCTGCCCGGCAAGGACGGCCTCACCCGCATGAAGGAGATCATGCTGGCCCTGCGCGAGAATCCCCCGAAGGAGCTGTGCGGCCTGCGCGTTCTGGCCGTGCGCGACTACAAGAAGGGCACCCGCGTCACCGCCGAGGGCGCCTGCGAGCCCACCGGCCTGCCCGCCTCCGACGTGCTCTACTTCGAGCTGGAGGGCGGCAACTGGGTCTGCATCCGCCCCTCCGGCACCGAGCCCAAGATCAAGCTCTACATCAACACCAACGATCCCGACGAGCAGACCGCCCACGCCCGCAACGAGGCGCTGCGCGAGGCGGCCGAGAAGCTGCTCGACTGAGCCTGAACCCTCTGGCCGGGGTGAAATGCCCCGGCTTTTTGGTTGCCCGGAAATGACATTTCAGCGCATCTGTTGCTGTATTGGGCCGAAAGCTGTGGACAGTGAAGGGCCCCTGTGCTATGATACGAGACAGCGGCGCGGGGAACAGTGAGCCCGCGCCTGCAGGGAGGACAAAAGCATGATTGAATTTGCACAGGCAACCAAGGTTTACGGCAAGAGCGACCGGGCGGCCCTCGACCATCTGACACTGACCGTGCCGGACGGCTGCGTGTTCGGCTTTCTGGGCCCCAACGGCGCCGGCAAGACCACCGCGATCAGCCTGCTGACCGGCGCGCTGATGCCCACGGAGGGCAGCGTGCGCGTGAACGGCGTGGACGTCACCCAGGAGCCCGTGGAGGTCAAGCGGCAGATCGGCTACGTGCCGGACGGCATGCAGATGTACGACCGGCTGACCGGCAATGAATACCTGAACTTTATCGCGGACATTTTCGACGTGTCCAAGGCGGACCGGCAGGCCCGGGCGGAGCGCTATCTCGCCCTGTTCGACATGACCAAGGCCGCCGGGGACCGCATCAACAGCTATTCCCGCGGCATGAAGCAGAAGATCTCCGTCATCGCGGCCCTGATCCACGAGCCGAAGGTGTGGGTGCTGGACGAGCCGATGGTGGGCCTGGATCCCCGCGCCTCCTTCGAGCTCAAGCAGCTGATGCGGGAGAAGGCCGACGCGGGCGCGACGGTGTTCTTCTCCACCCACGTGCTGGAGGTGGCGGAGCGCCTGTGCGACCAGGTGGCGATCATCCGCCGCGGCCAGCTGATCACCCAGGGCACGCCCGAGGAACTGCGCCAGCGCAGCGGCGACGAGTCGCTGGAGGAGCTGTTCCTGGAGCTGACGGATGACAGCGCCGCCGGGGAAGGCGAGGTTGGTGCCAAATGAAGAACTACCTCATTCTGCAGCGCGTGCTGCTGAAGAATGACCTGATGGGCCTGAACCCCTTCGCCCAGTCCGGCGAGGAGAAGGCCTCCGCGGGCAAGCTCGTGATGCGGCGCATCGGCGTGATCCTGCTGCTGCTCTTCGCCGCGGGCAGCGTGTGCTTCCTCGAGTATGAGCTGTACCAGCTGTTCCGCGAGATGGGCATGCGCGAGATGGCGCTGGGGCTGGCGGTGCTGGTCGGCAGCGTGGGCACCCTGCTCTTCGGCCTGTTCCAGGGCATCTCCTCACTGTTCGAGGGCAAGGACGCCCCGCTGCTGGCCGTGCTGCCGGTGACCTCGCGCCAGGTCTACGCCGCGCGGGTGACCTCCTTCATCGTCAGCCAGATCGGCACCACCGTGGTGCTGGTGCTGCCGGCCTTCGTGCTGTACATGCTGGACGAGGCGGCCCCGGTGGGCTTCGCAATCCGTGCGATTCTGACGATCCTGCTGCTGCCGCTGATCCCCGTGGCCATCATCTCCCTGCTGGCGACCCTGCTGATGCGCGTCAGTGCCTTCAGCCGCCATCGGGATACCATCGTGATGATCCTGTCCTTCGGCTTCGCCATCGCCTATGCCCTGTTCGTCACCCGGCTGAACAGCTCCGCGGACAATCAGGTGAACACCATCGCGACGATGCTGACGAAGGACGGCCTGCTGAACAAGATGCTGGGCTTCTACCCGCCCGCGCAGTGGGCCGTGAGCGGCCTGCGGGGCGACTGGCTCCAGCTGCTGCTCCTCGCCGCGGTGTCCCTGGCCGCGCCCGTCCTGGTGGTGCTGCTGCTGGGCGGCAGCTACCTGTCGGCGGCCCTGGGCAGCGGGGAGCGCTCCACGCGCCGCCACAGCCGGCAGCAGGCCCTCAGCTGGGGCGGCAGCAGCCAGCTGATGTCCCTGCACGTGCTGGAGTGGCGCGAGACCCTGCGCACCCCCGCCTGGCTCTACAACGGCCTCGCCGGCGTGATCATGTTCCCGCTGATGATGGGCGTGGGCTTCTACTCCGGCTTCTCCGCCGCCTCCACCCGCGAGGGCGAGAACCTCATCAAGATGGTGCAGTCCCTGGCGCAGACGCCCGAGTTCGCGGGCTATGTGATCGTGATCATCGCCGCCATCGCCGCCATGGGCAGCATGGTCAACCCGCTGGTGGCCACCGCCTACTCCCGCGAGGGCCAGAACTATCCCTTCGCCCTCAGCCTGCCCGTGAAGCCCCTGACCCGCGTGTGGGCCAAGCTGCTGGTGGGCCTGGAGATCAACGCGGTCTGCGCGCTGATGATCACCGTCGTCATGGCCGTCATCTTCGGCGTGCCGGCGCTGCTGGCGGCGGTCGGCTTCCTGCTCGCGCAGCTGGTGGGCTTCGCGATCTCCGCGATCTCCCTGGTGATGGACCTGCGGCATCCGCGGCTCAGCTGGGCCAACGAGACCGCCGCGATCAAGACCAACTTCAACCAGGTCATCAGCATGGTGCTGTGGGTCATCCTGATGGGCCTGTGCGTCGTGCCGGTGGTCCTGCTGTGGGAGCGCGGCGGCACCGCGGTGCTCCTGTCCGTCTGCGGCGTGATCGCCCTGGCCTGCGCCGTCAGCGGCGTGCTGCTCTGGCGCGTCGGCCGCAAGGCTTCCGCGCAGAACTGAGCCATTCATCCATTGAAAAAGCGCTCCCCCGGAGCCGATCGGCAGGGGGAGCGTTTTTGCGTGCGGTCAGCGCATGGTCAGCAGCAGGGTGCAGTGGTCGTAGTGTTCCTCCGAGTAAAGCGCGATGAAGTACGGCGAGGTGTACAGATCCCCGTCCTTGGTGTCCGGGTTGTTCACCCATTCCAGGAAGCTGCTGCCCGTCTCCTCGACCTTGCCGTTGTAGCCCATCTCAATGCAGGTCGCCCAGATCAGCATGGGGATGTTTTTCAGCGTGCTGTCCTCCTTCAGCGAGCAGTAGATATACGCCGAGGTCCCCGTCTCATACTCATTGCTCACGCCGTCGAAGATGAAGAACGTGTCCTGCGTGAGGTTGGAGTACGTCAGCGCACCGTTCTTCATGCCGTCCGAGGTAACCTGCAGCAGGGCGACCTTTGATTCGTCCCCGTCCAGAAAGTTCTTCAGCATCATGTTGTACACGCTGGTGCTCATGAAGGGGCAGAAGGTCCACAGATCTCCGTCCGCCTTGTCCGCCAGGCCGGGCGTGCAGCCCAGCGCCAGCGCCGCCGCCAGCGCCGCCGCCAGCGCCACGGCCAGCAGCCCCCGGAATGTCTTCCTCATTGTTCGCGTTCTCCTTCCTCCGATGAACCTCCCGCTTTTCTGCCGGCCGGAAGCGCGGCGGGGCCTTCCCGCACGCCGAAGGGGCCGCAGCAAACGGCAGCTATTTGGTTCATCATTTGCCTTGATTCTACAGGACAGGCAGCCTTCTGTCAACCGCCGCGGGCCGCCGGACTGCAGTTTTTTTCCACATTTTCGTTACCACTCAGTGCCTGGGGGAAGGAAACCCTTTTCCAGGCGGAAAAGGGCTTTTCTTCCCCCAGACCCCTATCTTTCCGAAAAGGCCGTTCCTTGGGGCGGGAGGTTTTCTTTCACACTCATGCGCATACTGTCCTGCGGGCTGAGCAGCAGCGTTTTTTCTGCACCGTCTGCTAATGAAGTCCCCCATCCCCGGCCGCAGAAAAACCCCCTCGCGCCTGCACACGAAGGGGGATGGATAAGAGAACGAAAGTCTTCACTTTCCGCAGAGGCGATCCAGCTCCTGTCCCAGGGCCTCCCGCATCTCGGCCAGCTTCTCCGCGGAGGGCCGCCAGCGGTCGTCGTTGAGATCGGGCACCTGCCAGACCGGGCCGGGCTTCGGCGTGTCGCCTTCACGGCGGGGGTAGATGTGCCAGTGCATGTGGCGGGCCCGGCCCGTGCCCAGCAGCTCATAGTTCAGCTTGTCCGGGCGGAAGACGTTCTCCACCGCCTCGGCCGTCAGCGCCATGTCCCGCAGGAAGGCCGCGCGGAAGTCCGGGGCCAGCTGGCTCAGCTCCGTGGCGTGCTCCCGGCACAGCAGCAGGGTATAGCCCTCGAAGCGCTGGTGATCCCCCAGCACGACCCAGCCCGTCTCCAGCTCGCGGACGAAGTACGGGTTCCGCCCCGCCCGAGTCTGTTCGATCCGGCCGCAGATGTCGCACAGCTCCGCCGGCTGGGGCAGGTTGCGGCGGTAATACTTCGCGGCGAAGGTCTCGCTGTGATCCAGCTTCTCATAGCCTGTGTCCCGCACCCAGACCATGCCCAGCTTCTCCATCACGCGGCGGCTCTTGCTGTTCTCCGCGGCGAAGATGCCGTCGATGGCCTCGATGGGGCGGCTGCGGCGGATCACGTCCATCAGGGCGGTCAGGTATTCGCCGGTGTAGCCGTGGCCCCACTGATCCGCGCGCAGGTTGTAGCCGATCTCCCAGGCGTTCCGCTCCCGGTGATAGCGCATGCCGCCGCTGCCGATCAGCTCGCCGGTCGCCTTCAGCACGATGCCCTCGTCATAGTTGTCCGGGTCGTCCGCGTCCCGGCCCTCCAGCCAGGCGCGCACATCCTCCACCCGGTGATACAGCGGATAGATCATCCAGGTGTTCACCCGCGGATCGCCGCACCAGCGGAAGGCCGCCTCCGCGTCCGAGGGCTCCAGCGGCCGGATCAGCAGCCGCTCCGTCTCGAAATGCACCTTCATGGCCACCGTCCTCCAATCCCCGCCGCCCTGACGGAAAGCGCCGCGTCCCGGCGAGGAGGCAGCGGCGCCCATGCATTCCCTCCGGTCGCTCCGGGGAGGGCCTCACTCCTGCGGGGCGCCCCCCATGAACATCGCGAACATCTCCACGACCGTGCGGATCTCGTCAGCCTGATCGGGCATCAGCTCGGTCAGCTCCTGAATCACGGTCTCCTTGTCCTTGCCGGAGCTCAGCGCCTCGGTGACGATGTCCATGATGCTGTTGAACTGCGTCCACCCGTCCTGGATCTCTTCCACCGTGCCGTCGGCGTGCCACAGGGGATCGGCCATGTAGTTGGACGGCCCGGCCAGGCGGGCGCTTTTTACGGTCAGCTCGCCCTCGCGGCCGTTCTCGCTGTATTCCATACAGGTCTCATAGGGCTCATTCAGGATCAGGGAGTATGCATACATGCCCTTCACCAGGACGTACTCCGCCTCGCTCCCCTCGCTGCCATTGACCTCGCTGGATTCATAGCCCGCCTCCTGCACCTCCGCAAGGGTCCTGCCAACCAGCGCGTCCAGCTCCTCCTGCGGGACGGGCTGAGCCGTGATGACCTCCGTGTAGGCCACGGGCAGCTCCGCCACATACGCGTCATAGGCGGCGAAGGCGGTTTCGATGTCCGCGACGTCCCCATCCGTGATGGCGTTGTGCAGCCGGCGGGCCTCATCGTCCATCTCCGCCACGGCGCGGACATACTGGCCGTTCATCAGCAGCACCACGGTGCAGACTTCCTCGGTGCCCATCTGCCGGCCGGTGTATTCCGGCGCGCCGAAGCACTCGCCCAGCGTCGCGTACGGCACCAGGACACCGGCGTTCTCCTCCAGCTCTGTCCGCTCAGCCGCCTCGTCCTGTTCCTCCGCCATTGCCATGCCGCCCAGCAGCAGCGCCACGATCAGCGCCGCCGCGAGAATCCTCCCCCAAATGCGCATCCTTCCGCCTCCTTCGTCATCTGCAAAATGCTGCTGCAGCTGCTTTCGCCAGAATTATATGCGATACGCCCGCCTTTGTCAACATGCGTTCGCATATTGTTCGCATTTTGTTCGCCTATGTTGTGAATGGGCGGCGTATGGGGGAAGGCAACCCTCCCCCGCAGAAGCAGACAGCCGCTCCGCCCCTGCTGCTGCTGCTGCCCCGCCCCCGGCGGCACTCCCCTCGCGCGTGCGCGCGTATGCAGCAGCTGCAGCTGCAGTTTGAGTTTGTGATTGAGTTTGTGATTGAGATTGAGATGGTTAAGTCCCCTTGAGGCCCCTCAAGGCCCCTTGAGGCCCCTTTGAAAGCTTTTGTTACAGCAGCAGCTGCAGTTTGAGTTTGTGATTGAGTTTGTGATTGAGATGGTTGAGTCCCCTCAAGGCCCCTCAAGGCCCCTTGAGTCCCCTCGAGGCCCCTTCGAAAAAATGTTCACAGCCTTCTGGACGGCAGAGAGGGAATCCGCTATAATGTGGCCGAGGAGAGAACAAGGAGGTGCCCCATGATCCGGGTGGCTTTTTACGACGCGAAGGAGTACGACAAGCCCTCCTTCGAGCGTTACGGCGCGGCGCACGGCGTGCAGTTCCGCTATGTGGAGGCGAAGCTGAACGAGGACACGGCGGCCCTGGCCCAGGGCTGCGAGGCGGTCTGCGTGTTCGTGAACGACACGGTGAACGCGGCGGTCATCGAGCGGCTGCACGCGCTGGGCGTCCGGCTGATCGCCCTGCGCTCCGCGGGCTACAACAACGTGGATCTGTCCGCAGCCTTCGGCAAGATCCACGTGGTGCACGTGCCGGCCTACTCCCCCTACGCGGTGGCGGAGCACGCGATGGCCCTGCTGCTGACCTCCGTGCGGCGCATTCACAAGGCCTACAACCGCACCCGTGATTTCAACTTCTCCCTGAACGGCCTGACCGGCTTTGACTTCCACGGCAAGACCGCCGGCGTCATCGGCACCGGCAAGATCGGCCGCATCTTCATCGACATCTGCCGCGGCTTCGGCATGCGCGTCATCGCCTACGATCCCTTCCCGGCGGCGGACAGCGGCATCGACTACGTTTCGACGGACGAGCTCTTCGCCCGGAGCGACATCATCTCCCTGCACTGCCCGCTGACCGCCGAAACCCGGCACATGATCGGCGCGGAGGCCATCGCGAAGATGAAGAAGGGCGTGGTCATCGTCAACACCTCCCGGGGCGCGCTGATCGACGCGGAGGCCCTGCTGGAGGGCATCAAGGCGCGCAAGGTCGGCGCGGCCTGCCTGGACGTGTACGAGGAGGAGGCGGACATCTTCTTCGAGGACCGCTCCGGCCATATCCTGAACGACGACCTGCTCTCCCGGCTGATCTCCATGCCGAACGTGATCGTGACCTCGCACCAGGCCTTCCTGACCGAGGAGGCGCTGAACAACATCGCCGAGACCACGGTGGCCAACATCCTGTCCTGCCTGGACAGCGGGACCTGCGAAAACGAGCTATGCTACCGCTGCGGCCACATCACCGAGTGCCGGAGGGCGCGCCGCGAGAAGTGCTTCTGAAAAGTGCTTCTGAAAAAGTGCTTCTGAAAAAGTGCTTCTGACAGCGGCGGAAGGGAGATGCGGCCCATGGAAACCATACAGCCCCTGGACAGGCGGTCCTTCATTCTGGGCATGATAACGGCCTTCTGCGAGTGCGTGGCGGGCGGCTGCAAGCGGCTGGCCCTGTCGCCGCCGATGAAGGCGGAGGACTTCGACCGGACGGCGGAGGAGGCCTTCGCGCTGATCCGGCGGCACGGCCTGGTCTGCGCCGTGGAGGAGAACCCCGAGCTGCCGGAGGCGGAACGCTTCCGGTGGATCCTGATCGCGGCCCGGCCGGAGACCCTCGACGCCTACCATGCCCTGCGCGTCGCGGGACACAATCCGGCCGCATCGCTGGCGCCCTTTCATGAGCTGCTGAGCTACCGGCCGGAGGAGGGCGTGCACACCGGCTATGACGCCTGGCGGGCGCTGTTCCCGTGAGGCAGGGCGCCTTTCACCTGCATCGTGAAAGATAAGCCTGCCCCAAAGCGGCCTTTTCGGAAGGATGGGGGTACGGGTTCTCTTTCCCCGGAAACACCGTGTTTCCCATGGCTTTCTTGATGAATCTTGATGAATTTCTTGTTGCGTGATACGGCCTGATCCTACTTTTCGTGACCGAAAAGTAGCAAAAGGTCCTGGTGGGGCCCTTGCGCGTGGGCCCCCCCAGACCCCCTGCGAGCGCTTTTGGACACGGGATCAGGGGTGAGTAATTCGCAGGTCGCAAGGCTTGCTTCCCAATGGACGACAGGCTGTCGCAGCGTGTGGGGTGGTGCGGATCGCGGCTGACGTCAGCGATACATCGTGAAAGATAAGCCTGCCCCAAAACGGCCTTTTCGGAAGGATGGGGGTACGGGCTCTCTTCCCCCGGAAGCACCGTGTTTCCCATGGCTTTCTTGATGAATTTCTTGTTGCGTGATTCGGCAAGGTCCTACTTTTCGTGACCGAAAAGTAGCAAAAGGTCCTGGGGTTCGGAGCGCCCGGAAAACTCCCCAGTGGGGAGTTTTCAGCGGAGAACGGGCGACAGCCCCGGAGGGCCCTTGCGCGTGGGCCCCCCCAGACCCCCTGCGAGCGCTTTTGGACACGAATCACGGCTGCGTAATTCGCAGGTCGCAAGGCATGCTTCCCAATGGAGATCGAGGTGTCGCACAATTATGGTTTTGTGCTGTTGTCGGCGGCTGTTCGCATATCCAATGAAAAAAGACCTACCCCACGCTGCTCTTTCCGGAGAGGATGAGGGTCTGGGGGAAGGAGAACCAGCTTTCTCTCAGAGAAAGGGGTTCTCCTTCCCCCAGGCGCTGCCCCTGCAAAAGCCCTCCAGGAAAAGGGTTGCCTTCCCCCGGAAGCCGAGCAGCTGTATTCACCCTGTATCCCGTATACAGCTCGCCGCGCGGCTTGATGAATCCGCTGAAGCATGGTATAATAGCCCCGCCGGATATGCGCCGGCGATTTTCGGGAGGTGAGCCCTTGTTCCGGATTGGAGAGGATCTGGTCGCGCTGGTGACGGATTCCGCCTGTGATCTGTCCGATGCACAGCTGCAGCGGTATGACATCCGCCTGGTGTCCCTGCGCATCGCCACGACAAAGGGAGAATGGCGGGACCGCGCCGAGATTCAGCCGGAAAAAGTCTATGAGATGATGCAGACCGAGCTGCCGAAGACCTCGCTGCCGCTGCCGGAGGACGTGACCCGGCTCTACCGGGAGCTGCGGGAGGAGGGCTGCACGCGCATCCTGCACATCGCGATGTCCTCGGGGCTCAGCGGCACCTACAACATGGTGCGCATGCTCTCCGGCGACGCGGGGATCCCGGTGGACGTGGTCGATTCCCAGACGCTCTCCTGCGGGCTGGGCCTGCTGGTGCTGGACGCGGCGGAATGCCTGGATGGCGGCATGGACGTGCCGTCGGTGATCGCGCGGGTCCGGAAGCTGCGCAACCGCCAGCTGGGCACCTTCGTGATCCGCACGCTGGAATACCTGCGCAAGGGCGGCCGCATCGGGCTGGTGGAAGGCGTGGTCGGCTCCCTGCTGCAGATCAAGCCGGTGATCTTCGTCAACGCGGACGGCGTCTACCAGACCCTGGTGAAGGCCCGCGGCTTCACAAAGGCCGTGGACGCGATGAGCGCGGAGTTCTTCCGCCGCTACGAGAGCGACCGGGTGCGCGTGGCCATCGTCCACGGCAATGTGCCCGAGGAGGCGGAGCAGCTGCGGCAGCGCTTCTGCGAGGCGCTGGATGTGGCGGAATCCTTCATCAGCCCGGTGAGTCCGGCGCTGGCCATCCACACGGGCCTGGGCCTGCTGGGCGCGATCGTGCAGCCCTGCGAGATGTGAGAAACGGCAGGAGATGAGGAAGGTGTTCTTCGGCAAAAAACTCCCGGCGCTGCTGGCTGCCTTGCTGCTGGCGGTGCTGACGGTCATGCCCGGCGCGGCGGAGGAAGCCGTGGCCAAACTGGTGATCGCGCAGCCGCCGGAGAAAACGCAGTATATCGAGGGAGAGCCCTTCGACCCGGCCGGAGCGGTCATCAACGCGGTGCTGGAGGACGGCAGCGTGCTGGAGGGCGTGGACTGCGCATGGACCTGCGGCGAGCCCACGCCGAACGGCTCCTGTGTGGTGGAATTCACCTATGGCGGAAAGAGCGTGATGCAGGTGGTGTTCTATACTAAGGCGGGCAATACGGAGCCCTACAGCGTGGCCGCGACCGAGCGCAATCCAGACAGCCCGCTCGCCGGAAAGACCTTTGTGTTCCTCGGCTCCTCCGTGACCTACGGCGCCTCCTCCGGCAAGGAATCCATGGTGGACTTCCTCGCGGCCCGGGACGGCGCGGTCTGCTACAAGGAGGCGGTCAGCGGCACCACGCTGGCCTGTCCGAAAGGCGCAAACGGCCGGAAGAGCTATGTGACCCGCTTCGAGAAATTCCTCGCGGACGGCACCTGCCCGGTCACGCCGGACGCCTTCATCTGCCAGCTGTCCACGAATGACATGCACCACCCGGAGACCTTCGGCGCGGTGACTGCCGCGGACGTGCGGGACAAGGAGGCCTTCGACCGGGAGACGACCTTCGGGGCGATGGAATACATGATCGCGCTGGCGCAGGAGCAGTGGGGCTGCCCGGTCCTGTTCTACACGAACACCAACATGGGCAATGCCGCTTATGAGACCATGCTCGAGGGCCTGGACGCCATCGCGGAAAAGTGGGGCGTCACCGTGATCGACCTGTACCGCGACGCCGCCTTCAACGACATCCCGGACGAGGCCCGCGCCCTGTACATGGCCGACGAGATTCACCCGACCAAGGCCGGCTACCGCGACTGGTGGCTGCCGAAATTCGAAGCCGCGCTGACGGAGCTGCTCTCGCGGAAGTGACGCGGCTTCCCGGACCGTCCCCTGCGAGGGGGGCGGTTTTTTGCGGCCCATCCAGCCGGCAGGCCCGTTCAGCAGAAAAGGGACCCGCGGCACAGGCAGGCCCCTTCTTGCGCTTTTGACAGATTTCACCGCAAAAGCCTCCCTTCCGGATGGGAAGAGAGGCTTTCGCCGGGCGGAGAATCAGTCCTCCTCGCCCCGGCGCAGGATGCTGCGGATGAAGCTCCGCGAGCGCTCCTCCTTCGGCGCGGCGAAGAAGGCGGCGGAGGGCGCTTCCTCAATGACGCGGCCGCCGTCCATGAACACGACGCGGCTGGACACATTGCGGGCGAACTCCATCTCATGGGTGACCACCAGCATCGTCATGCCCTCGTCGGCCAGGCGGCGCATCACGCTGAGCACCTCGCCGATCAGCTCCGGATCCAGCGCGCTGGTGGGCTCGTCGAAGTAGATGATGTCCGGATGGGCTGCCAGGCCGCGGGCGATGGCCACGCGCTGCTGCTGTCCGCCGGAGAGCTGCCGGGGGTAGGCGTCGCTGCGCGCCGCCATGCCGACCCGTTCCAGGGCCTCCTTTGCGGCGGCCTCGGCGTCCGTGCGGTTCATGTGCCGCCCGCTGATGAGGCCGAGGGTCACATTCTGCAGCACGGTCTTGTTCAGGAAGAGGTTGTAATTCTGGAAGACAAAGGCGGTCTTCTGCCGGATCCGTGCGATCTCGCGGCGGGTGATGCGGTGCAGGTCGTGCGCCTCCCCCTCGAAGATCATGGTGCCGCTGTCGGCCCGCTCCAGGAAGTTGATGCACCGCAGCAGGGTGGTCTTGCCCGAGCCGGAGGGACCCAGGATCGCGACGACGTCGCCCCGGTTCACCTGCAGGCTGATGTCATGCAGCACCTCGGCGCCGGGTTCGAAGGATTTGTGGATGTGTTGCACTTCGAGCATCAGCGGGTTCCTCCGTAGGCGTTCAGCTTCTTCTCGCCCCAGCGCTGCAGCAGGGTCAGCGCGGAGCAGAAGGCCAGGTAGATCAGCGCGACTTCCGTATACAGGGCCAGGGACTCATACACGCGGCCGTTGATGACGATCGCCTGGCGGAACATCTCCGTCACGGTGATGACCGAGGCCAGGGAGGTGCCCTTCACCATGGAGATCAGCGAGTTGCTCAGCCCGGGGAAGGCCGTGCGGAAGGCCTGCGGCAGAATCACGTGCCGCATGATGCTCAGATAGCTCATGCTGACGCAGTAGCCGGCCTCCAGCTGGCCCGTGGGCACCGCCTCCAGCGCGCCGCGCATGGTCTCCGCCATGTAGGCGCCCTCGTTGATGCCGAACACCAGCACCGCCGTGGGGAAGGCGTCCAGCACGATGCCCAGGCTGGGCAGGCCGTAGAACACCAGATACAGCTGCACCAGCAGCGGCGTGCAGCGGACGATCCAGATGTACAGCCGGCACAGGGTCTGCAGGCCCCGCACCTTCGCGTACTGGATCATGGCCGTGAGCACCGCGATAACCAGCGCCAGCGCGAAGGACAGCGCGGTCAGCGGGATGGTCATCGTGAAAAACTTCTCGATCAGCTGCGGAAAGGCGTCCGTCAGAATCTTGATGATGCGTTCGTTCATGTTCTCCTCATCGCCCGGCTTGACTGCATGAAGCGGAAGCGCCCGGGGCACGCTTCCGCCGTCCATTATGCCGCAAATTCCCCGAAAACGCAAGAGGCGACAAAGGGAAGATGTGGAAAGCGC
>OCTW011606238.1_pt1 | contig 15501 bp, 8 predicted proteins | sample 1539671 | NCBI WGS metagenome assembly OCTW01 (sample SAMN02144230, study PRJEB22623) | gut metagenome | biome: sheep rumen | host: Ovis aries | place: New Zealand
ACCCCTCCCCTTGAAGGGAGGGGAGCAGCTGCGCCGTCATTCCCCGTCGGGCAGTGCGCCAGCCACTCCTCCCCTTCGGGGAGGCCGGGAGGGGTTTCTCCCCTCCTTCGGAGGGGCCGGGGGAGGCTTGCTCCCCTCCCTTCAAGGGGAGGGGTTGGGGGTGGGGTCTGTAACTAAAATCATTAGCACCAAGTTGTCTTTTAGTGTTTATTTATTTGATATCACCAAGTTGTCTTTTATCGTTCATTTAGTTGATGATAGCGATTTTGCAGACGGTGCCTTTCTTGCCGTCGCTCGTGGCGGCGGCCACCATGTAGATGCCGCTGGCCACGCGCTTGCCGCTGCGGTCGCGGCCGTTCCAGGTGAACGTGCCGCCGTTGGAGCGGCCCTGGGCGACGAGCTGGCCGCTGGTGGAGAGGATCTTCACGTCGGCGTCGAAGCTGAGGCCGACGACGGTGATGAGGCCGTCGTAGCCGCGGACGACTGGGTTGGGATAGGCCCAGACGTTGTCCTTCTCCATCGACTCGACGGCGTTCGTGGCGTCGCTCATGTAGGAGCAGAGGCCGTTCTCGGTGCCGATGAAGACCTCGCCCGTCTCGTTGTCGATGGCGATCGACTCGATGCGGTCGGAGAGCAGCGGGCTGTTGGACGTGGTGAAGTGGGCCACCTGGCTCAGGTTGTCGGCACTGATGACGTAGACGCCGTTGGCCGTCGTGGCAAACCACTTGCGGTTGCCGCCGTCGATGACCATGCTCCTGATGTTGACGCCCGACAGCAGGTAGTCGGCATAGTTGGTGCCGTCGTTGCGGGGCACCTTGACCTGCGTCAGATAGGCGTCGTTGTCGTTAACGCTGGCGGCCTCGAGCATGAAGGGGCCGTCCATCGTGCTGAGCCACATGTTGCCGTCGAGGTCCTCGGTGATGTCGTGGGGGTTGTAGCTGGCGTAGTTGATGCCGTCCTGATTGCGGAAGGCGCGGTGGTTGATGATGATCTGGTCCGTCTCGGGGTTATAGCTGAAGAAGGCTGGCGTCTCCCAGTGGGCATTGATGAACCAGAGGAGGCCGCGACTGTCCTCGGTGATGCGCGACAGTCCGAAGAGGCTGCTCTGACCGTTGGACAGCTCCTGGTGGGGCAGGCTCTTCCACTCGCCGTCCTTGGTCAGCTCGACGATCGAGTTGGTGGGTGTGCCGGTCTGCAGCATCCAGAGGTTGCCCTCCTTGTCGTAGCACATGCCGGCGATGATGACGTAGCGGTTACTCGACGTGGCTGACTGGAGGAGGCTGTTGTCCTTGTTCCAGTAGTTCTTCAGCTCCGTGCCGTAGTATTCGTAGAGTCCGGTGCGGCCGCCGGCGAAGACGTGGTTCTCGTCGAGCGGGTCGACGTCGACCGTCAGCATGTCGATGAACTGCCAGTTGCCGGCCTCCGTGCCGGCGTATTTGCCCTTGACGTCGTCCTGGAGGAAGATCCACTCGTCGTCCTTCGTGTCGAGGACCTGCACGGTGGCCGGGCGGTTGAGCTCGGTGCCGGCGGCATAGCCTCCGCCGACGGTGTAGAGCTTCTTGTTCTTCAGGCGCATGAAGGCGAAGTTGTTGTTCTTCGGGCCGCCGGGGTTGAGCGTGCGCACCAGCTCGATGTTGTCGTTCCAGTCAGAGAGGTCCTGGTCGAAGATGCCGGCGGGGGCGGTGGACTGCTGCCAGTTGTGGGGGTCGATGAGGTTCTGGGCCATGTCGCCGGCGAGCACCTGGCCGCCCTTGTTGCGCAGGTAGAGGGTGCCGTCGGCCATGCCGATGGCCGTGATGTCCTCGTTGAGGATGTACGACTCGCTGATCTCCGCCCGCTGCATGTTGACCTTGACGACGCCGAAGGCCGTGGCCAGGTAGGCATACTGCTGGTAGATGAAGACGTTGTTGACCGTCTTGTCCTGCATCATCACCTTCGAGAAGAGGGCGCTGATGTTGACCACGTTGTCGTTGGCATCGATGAGGTCGATGTTGCCGTTCTCATAGACGACGATGAGGCGGCCCACCTGCGTGTTCCATGCGATGGCGTTCACACGGCTGTCGTTCAGCTGGCGCACCTTGTCGAAGGTGGTGATGCTGTGGTCGCTGAGGTTGTAGTAGTAGAGCCCGTTGGAGGCCCGCACGTAGAGCTTATCCCCGCCCTTGACTATTTGCTGGGGCTCGTAGTAGGAGAGGTAAGCCTTCCACGTGCCTACTTGAGCGATGGCCGTCAGGGTGGTGAGGGCCACGAGTGAGAGTAGTGTTGCTAATCGTTTCATCATCTTTTGGTGGTGTTGTTAAGTAAGAATTCAGCCAGTTTCTGTGTGGCGCGGGCCCGGTGGCTGATTTGGTTTTTAATGTCGTTGCCCAGCTCGGCGAAGGTCTGGTCGTAGCCTGCGGGGCGGAAGATGGGGTCGTAGCCGAAACCCGCCGCACCGCTGCGCTCACGCGTAATCTCGCCCTCGACGATGCCTTCGAAGAGGTGCTCCTCCTTCACGCTCGTGCACCCGCATGGGCATACGTCGTGCTTTATTAATAACGCAATGATGGTGCGAAATCGTGCCTTGCGATTGTTATTTTCTGCTAATTCGCTCAGCAGCTGCGTCATGTTGGCCTCGGAGTCGTGGGGCTGAGGCCTTACCTGTCCGGTGTTCTGCGGCATTGCCGCAGAAAACATGACGTTGGCGTAGCGGGCTGAGAAGACGCCGGGCCGTCCGCCGAGGGCGTCGACCTCGAGGCCCGTGTCGTCGGCGAAGCAGCTGACGTGGTAGTGGTCGTAGACGTAGCGGGCCTTCTGGAGGGCGTTCTCCTCGAGGGTACGGCCCGTCTCGGGGATGTCCTCATGGCATCCGATGTCGCTGAGCGAGAGCACCTCGAACTGCGGTCCCAGTATCTGGCGTATCTCGTCGAGCTTATGCTCATTGTTAGTTGCAAAGACAATCTTCATCATAATATCGCGGTAGCAAATTTTTCACTTTTCACTATTCCCTTTTCCCTTATCCGGCAGTAGCAAATTTTTCACTTTTCACTATTCCCTTTTCCCTTATCCGGCGGTAGCAAATTTTTCACTTTTCACTCTTCACTTTTCCCTTATCCGGCGGTAGCAAATTTTTCACTTTTCGTTTTTCGTTTTTACCTTTATCTGGTCGAATCCCTCGCCGAAGACGCCGATGACGGCGCTCTGCGAGACGAAGGCCTGCGGGTCGATCGACTTGATGAGGCGGAAGATGACGGTGCTCTCGCTCTTCTTGGCCAGGATACAGAGCACCTTGCGCTCCTGTCCCGTGTACCATCCGTGGCCGTCGAGGATGGTGACGCCGTGGTTGAGCTTCATGCCGATGGCGTTGGCAATCTCCTGCCACTTGCTGGAGAAGATCATGAACTGCACCGACTGGCGCTGGCGGTTCATCAGGAAGTCGAGCATGAAGTTCTCGATGACCATCGTGCAGAGTCCGAAGACGACCATGTGGGCGCGCTGGAGCATGTCGCCGAACTGCGGTATGAGCAGACAGGAGCCGATGATGACGAGGTCGAGCATGGTCAGGACGGTGCCGAGCGAGACGTCGTGATACTTGTTGACCGAGGCGGCGATGATGTCGGTGCCGCCCGTCGAGCCGTTGTTGAGGAAGACGATGCCGAGCGAGGAGCCCGTCATGGTGCAGCCGATGATGAGCGACATGAAGTTCTGTCCCTCGCCCAGGATCTTGATGAAGTGTCCGCTCTCGTCGACGGGCATGAGCTGCTGGAAGAGTCCGAGCAGGATGGAGAGCATGGTGAAGGCATAGATGGTCTTTGACAGGAATTTCCATCCGAGTATGTGCAGGGCGACGATGCCGAGGACGACGTTGATGCCGAAGTAAGTGTACTCCAGTGGGAAGGTCGTGGCGTAGAAGACGATGGCCGAGATGCCGGCCACGCCGCCCGTCACGATCTCATAGGGCATGAGGAAGACGGTGAATCCGAAGGCGTAGAGGATCAGTCCCATGGTGATGAAGACGTAGTCCTGCACCTCCTTCATGATCAGTTTGTGATTTAAGGTCATAGATTCTTAGGATAGGTTTTTAAAAATGAGAGATGAGAGATGAAAAATGAAAAATATGATTACCTGACTTATGCCGTCCGTCCGCGCATCAGGTCTAATCATATCTTTCATTTTTCATCTTTCACCTTTCATCTTTTCTCACTTGCATACGATATTGACCATGCGCTTGGGCACGATGATGACTTTCACGATCTGCTTGCCGTCGGTGTAGCGGGCGGTGCGCTCGTCGGCGCGGACGGCCTGCTCGATGGCGGCGTTGTCGGCATCGGCAGCAAACTGCATCTCGAAGCGGGCCTTGCCGTTGAAGGCCACGCCCATCTTCACCTGGCTCTCGACGAGGTACTGCTCGTCCCACTCGGGCCACTGGGCGTCGCAGACGGAGCCCTCACCGCCGAGCATCTCCCAGAGCTCCTCGGCGATGTGGGGGGCGAAGGGCGCGATGAGGACGACGAGGGTGCGCAGCACGTCGCGGTTCTTCGTCTTGAGGGCGCTGAGCTCGTTGGTGGCGATCATGAAGGCCGAGATGGCGGTGTTGTACGAGAAGGCCTCGATGTCCTGCGTCACCTTCTTGATGAGCTTGTGCAGGGCCTTGAGCTCCGCGGGTGAGGCCTCCTGTGCGGTCTCCGAGGCGTCGGCCACGGGGGCTATGAGGTTCCAGAACTTGCGGAGGAAGCGGTGGCAGCCGTCGATGCCGGCGACGTCCCATGGCTTCGACTGCTCGACGGGCCCGAGGAACATCTCGTAGAGTCGGAGCGTGTCGGCGCCGTAGCGCTCGCAGATGTCGTCGGGGTTGACGACGTTATACTTCGACTTCGACATCTTCTCGATGGCCTGCATGACGATATACTTGCCCTCGGCGTTCATCGTGAACTCGGCGTCCTTGAAGTCGGGCATCCACTGGCGTATCTTCTCCACGTCGAGCTCCTTGCCGTCGACGGTGCTGATGTCGGTGTAGATGGGGTCGGCCTCCTGGCCCTGGTAGTAGTAGCGCTGCTTCTTGGCCTCGTTGTCGAAGGTGGTCTCGAGCAGGTCGTAGGAGACGTAGCGGTTGGTGCCCTTGAGTCGGAAGACGAAGCTCGACCATCCCTGTATCATGCCCTGGTTGACGAGCTTGCGGAAGGGCTCGTCCTCGCAGGTGTAGCCCGAGTCGTAGAGGAACTTGTTCCAGAAGCGCGAGTAGATGAGGTGGCCTGTGGCGTGCTCGGAGCCTCCGACGTAGAGGTCGACGGAGCGCCAGTATTCGTTGGCGTCGCGGCCTACGAGTGCGTGGTCGTTGTGGGGGTCCATGTAGCGCAGGTAGTAGGCTGACGACCCGGCGAATCCGGGCATGGTGTTGAGCTCGAGGGGGAAGACGGTCTTATTGTCGATTGCTGAACAATCGACCACAGTGTCGGTCTTCGTGTCCCAGGCCCAACGCTTGGCGCGGCCCAGTGGGGGCTCGCCCGTCTCGGTCGGCTTATACTCGTCGACCTCGGGGAGCTCCAGTGGCAGGCACTCCTTGGGGATCATGTAGGGCATGTCGTCCTTATAGTAGACGGGGAAGGGCTCGCCCCAGTAGCGCTGGCGCGAGAAGATGGCGTCGCGCAGGCGGTAGTTCACCTTGACGCGTCCGAGGCCCTTCTCGGTGACGTATTTCTTCGTGGCGGCGATGGCCTCCTTGACGGTGAGGCCGTTGAGGGAGAACTGAGAGTTGAGAGTTGAGAACTGAGAGGTATGATTACCGTCATGGCTGTCGTTCTCAGTTCTCAGTTCTCCGTTCTCAGTTATTCGGGGCGAGTTGCACATGATGCCCTCCTTGGCGTCCTGGCTCTGCTCGGAGACGTCGGCGCCCTCGATGACGGGGACGATGGGGAGTCCGAAGTGGCGGGCGAAGGCATAGTCGCGCGAGTCGTGGGCCGGGACGGCCATGATGGCGCCGGTGCCGTAGCCTGCGAGGACGTACTCGGCGATCCAGATGGGGATTTTCTGGCCCGTGAAGGGGTTGATGGCGTAGGAGCCGGAGAAGACGCCGGTGACGGAGTGGTCGGTCTGGCGCTCGCGCTCGGTGCGCTTCTTGACGTAGGCGAGGTATTCGTCGACGGCCTGGCGCTGTTCGGGCGTGGTGAGCTGGTCGACGAGCTCCGACTCAGGGGCGAGCACCATGAAGGTGACGCCGAAGATGGTGTCGGCGCGGGTGGTGAAGATGGTGAAGCTGTCGCAGGGCTTCCCGTTGTCGTTAACGGCGGCAGTGCCGCCGTTCACCGGATGGGAGGCGGCGGCGGGGGCGTTGTCATTGGGGGCTACCTTAAAAACCATCTCGGTGCCTTCGGAGCGGCCGATCCAGTTGCGCTGGGCCTCCTTGAGGGAGTCGCTCCAGTCGATGTCGTCGAGGCCGTCGAGCAGTCGCTGGGCGTAGGCCGAGACGCGGAGACACCACTGCCGCATCTTCTTCTGCTCGACGGGATAGCCGCCGCGCTCGGAGACGCCGTTGACCACCTCGTCGTTGGCCAGCACCGTGCCCAGCGCCGGGCACCAGTTGACCATCGTCTCGGCCAGGTAGGCGATGCGATAGTTCATCAGCACCTCCTGCTTCTTCTTCTCCGAGAAGGAGGCCCAGTCGCTGGCCGTGAAGTGGAGCTCCTCGGTGCCCAGAGCGCCGCAGTTCTCCGTGCCCATGAGCTCGAAGTGCTCGATGAGCTTGATGGTCGGCTGTGCCTTGTGCGAGGAGAGCGAGTAGTAGCTCTTGAACATGCGCTGGAAGGCCCACTGCGTCCAGTGGTAGTATTGCGGGTCGCAGGTGCGCACCTCGCGGCTCCAGTCGAACGAGAAGCCTATCTTGTCGAGCTGCTCGCGATAGCGCTGGATGTTCTTCTCGGTGGTGATGGCGGGGTGCTGTCCGGTCTGGATGGCATACTGCTCTGCTGGCAGTCCGTAGGCGTCGTAGCCCATGGGGTTCAGCACGTTATATCCGCGCAGCCGCTTATATCGGGCATAGATGTCGGAGGCGATGTAGCCCAGTGGATGGCCCACGTGGAGGCCTGCGCCTGAGGGGTATGGGAACATGTTGAGCACGTAGAATTTCTTCTTCCGCTCGTCCTCCACCACGCGATAGATGCCTGTGTCGACCCATCGCTTCTGCCACTTCTTTTCGATCTCTCTGAAGTTGTATTCCATATCGTTTTGTCTTGATTTAATTCTGTTTCAACCTGCAAAGATAATGAAAAATGCGGAAATCGCAAAAAATTAGGGGAAAAAGATGTGCAGGTTTAAATTCTTTTGAGTAACTTTGCACCCAAATTCATTTCATATTAACTTCAAACCATTTTAACAAAACATTTTCAGACTATGAAGAAATCTTTACGCTTCTCGCTGCTCAGCATGCTGATGCTTGTGTGCAGTTCGGCCTTTGCCGAGAATGTCATCTGGTCGGAAGACTGGAGTGCTTATGAAAAGAACGATGTGCCTTCTGCAAAGAATACGGCTTATTCTGAGGTAGGCAACGGAACAAAAGTTTATGCCGAGAATCTGGCCGGTGGCACAGCCCCTGAGCTGCTGATAGGCAAGAACAACGGCTCGTTCACCGCCGTGGTCGACCTGAAGGGCAACAGCGGCGAGATGACGCTCACGTGGTTGGCCAACTACGACCGCCTGACGGTGACTGCCGAAGGTGCCGTCCTGGGCGAGAAGACCAAGACCGGCAACAGCTACACCATTCCTGTGACCGTCAATGCCGGTTCGACAAAAGTCATTTTCACCTTTACCAACTCAAACCCGTCGAATGTACGCTTCGACAATGTGGAGCTCTATCAGGGCGAAGCTAAGAAGAATGCCGGACTGAGCTGGGGTACAGCAAGCCGCGAGGTGACCATCGGTTCGGACAGCAACGTCTTCCCTGAGCTGAGCAACGAAAACGGCCTCACCGTCGTCTACAGCAGCAGCGACGAGACAGTGGCCACCATCGACGCTGAGGGCGTCATTGAGCTGCTGGCCGCCGGCGAGACCGTCATCAGCGCTGCCTTCGAAGGCAACGACGAGTATGAGGCTCAGACCGTGAGCTACACGCTGCGTGTGAAGGAAGGCACCACTCCGAGTGTCGAGATTCCTGAGCTGACCACCTGCGCCGTAGTGCTGACTGAGGGCGTCGACGGCGAGCTCTACCACGTGAAGGGCACCTGCAAGGAGATCCAGAACACCACCTATGGCAACTGGATCCTGGAGGACGAGACCGGCGAGATTCTCATCTACGGCACGCTCGACGCTGAGGGCAACGCCAAGAACTTCACCAGCCTCGGCATCGAGGAGGGCGACGTCGTCGAGGTCTGCGGTCCCAGAAAGACCTTCAAGACCACCACGATCGAGCTCGTCGACGTGACCGTGCTCAGCATCACCAAGAAGGACGTCGGGACCGGCATCAGCGAGCTGGCCGCCGACAAGGCCCCGGCCGAGGTCTACAACCTCCGCGGCCAGCGCGTGGCCCAGCCCCAGCGCGGTCTCTACATCATCGGTGGCAAGAAGGTCATCATGAAGTAAGCAGACAACCGCGATTTGTAAACATTATTCACAAAGGCTTGCGCGAAGAGCGCAAGCCTTTGTTTTTCAACAACTTATAATAACCGTCAAAAAGAAGCGGCGCTTTTCGGTCAGAGAAGTGCCGCTTTTCGACTCAAAAAGGGCCGCTTCTCGGCCCGAGAAGCGCCGCTTCTCCGCCGCCGCCGCAGTGTTTGTAAAGGAAACTGACAATCAGAAAGTGGCAGAACTGACCCTGCCCCACCACTCTCTTCTTAGGGTGAGGGTCAACGCCCCCTCTTAGAGGGGGAGTCAACGCCCCCCTGCCCCCCTAATCTAATTTTGAGGGTGAGGGTCAACGCCCCCCTTAGAGGGGGAGTCAACGCCCCCCTGCCCCCCTCTAATCTTAGAGGGGGAGTTGGATACCACCGTAGGAGCAGATGGGGCTGTGACACCAGCGGATGCGAGTGGCATGCACGCTATCCAACTCCCCCTCTAAGATTAGAGGGGGGCAGGGGGGCGTTGGCCCTCACCCTATAATTAGATTAGAGGGGGGCAGGGGGGCGTTGACCCTCACCCTATAATTAGATTAGAGGGGGGCAGGGGGGGCGTTGACCCTCACCCTCAAAATTAGATTAGAGGATGCCAGGGGGGCGTTGCAATTTCGGGCATTAATCACCATATTGGTTATCTTAAAGCCCATCATTTTTCCTTCAGAAAACGAAAAAGGAGCGCCAAATCTTTGCAGAACGAAAATAAATGCGTAATTTTGCACCCAAATATCCTACTAAATTAATGTTTTAAACTATTTTATCTATGAAAAAAACTTTACGCTTTATGCTGTTCGGCATCTTTATGCTGATCAGCACTGGTTTGTCGGCACAGACCGTGTTCGACTTCGACGCCAACGGACAGACGCTCTTCGGACTGCCCGGTGAGTCGGCTAATGAATCGCAGGACGGCGACATCCTCGAGCCCAAGACGGCCACCGTCGGCAACTTCAGCATCACCGTCTCGGCCGCTGCCGAGGGACAGAAGACCCAGAACCGCATCTGGAACAAGTCGCCCAAGCTGCGCCTCTACAGCGGCACGATGACCATCGCCTCGGCCGCTGAGGACATCAAGACGGTCGTCTTCACACTCGCCTCACAGGCCTCCAGCGCCAAGTGGGGCCAGGGCAACACGGCCTCCGTCGGCACGCTCGACGCCGGCGCCACGAGCGTCACGTGGACGGGCAACACCCGCGAGCTCGTCATCAGCATCGCGGCCAACACGCAGATCAGCAAGATCACCATCAACGGCGAGGGCGGCGAGACGCCCGTCGACCCGCAGCCCGGCGACCTGACCGGCGACGGCACCCTGGCCAATCCCTACACGCCGGCCGACGCCTACAGCGTGGCCAGCCAGATGGAGAAGGACGTCACGTCCACGCAGGACTACTACATCAAGGGTAAGATCTCGAGTGTCAAGTTCTTCTTCTCCGCACAGTATGGCACCGCCACGTTCAACATCTCGGCCGACGGCACCACCGACGGCACGCAGTTCACCTGCTACAGCGTCTACTATCTCGAGAACAAGTCGTGGGTCGACGGCTATACCCAGATTGCACTCGGCGACGAGGTCATCATCTGCGGCAAGCTGGTCAACTATCTGGGCACCACGCCTGAGACGTCCAGCAAGAACGCCTACATCTACTCGCTCAACGGCAAGACCAAGGCCGAGGAGGGCACCGAGCCCCAGCCCCAGCCGCAGGGCGACCTCAGCACCTGCGCACAGGTGCTCGCCGGTGAGGACGGCACCACCTACCGCGTGCGCGGCCTCGTCACCGAGATCCGCAACACCGTCTACGGCAACTTCATGCTCCGCGACGCCACGGGCGAGATCCTCATCTACGGCACGCGCGACAAGGAGGGCAACAACGGCCAGAACAACTCCATCGCCGCATGGGGCATCGAGGTGGGCGACAGCGTCACCGTCGAGGGTCCGCGCACGACTTATAAAACGACCGTCGAGCTGGTCGACGTCACCGTCCTCGACGTCACCAAGGGCGGCACCACACCCCAGCCCGTCGAGATCGAGACCATCAGCGTCGAGCAGGCCCTCGACATGATCAACGAGGAACTCACCGACGGCCAGACGACCACCGTCAGCTACTACATCCCCGGCTTCGTCGTCGGCGCACCCGAGTTCCAGCGCAAGGACGACGGCTCGCTCTACGGCAACGCCAACTTCCAGCTGGCTGACGAGAAGGACGGCGAGCCCACGATCACCGTCTTCCGTGCCAAGTATTTCGACAACGTGCCCTTCACCGAGGAGACCATCTCGGCCCTGAACGAGGGCGACGAGGTCGTCGTCTGCGGCAAGCTGCAGCGCTTCGTGAAGAACGACGTGATGACGCCCGAGATCTCCAGCTGCTATCTCTACTCCATCAACGGCCAGAGCAGCTCCATCGCCGCCGTCGAGATGCAGTCCGCACAGCAGGCCGTCTTCAACCTCCAGGGCCAGCGCGTCGTCAGCATGAAGCGCGGCCTCTATATCATTGGTGGTAAGAAGTATCTGGTGAAGTAAGCCCGCTCGGGTTATTAAGTTAGAGACCCCGCCCCCGACCCCGCCCCTTGAGGGGTGGGGAGTGGCTGCCGCACAATCCGACGGGAATGACGGCGCAGCTGCTCCCCACCCCTCAAGGGGCGGGGCTGGGGGCGGGGTCTCTGATTAATACACAGGAAAAAGCCCTCCCAAAATGGTTAATGTTCCAAAAAAGGAGGGCGCGTTTCATGACTTTTTTGTAACTTTGCAGACTAAAACCTATTCGGACTATGGCAAAGAAAGACGGCGAACTGACGCCGATGATGAAGCAGTTCTTCGACCTCAAGGCGAAGCATCCCGACGCACTGATGCTCTTCCGCTGCGGCGACTTCTATGAGACCTACTGCGACGACGCCGTCGAGGCCTCCCGCATCCTCGGCATCACCCTGACCAAGCGCAACAACGGCGCCGGGGCGAAGGGCGACGAGATGGCCGGATTCCCCCACCATGCACTCGACACCTACCTGCCCAAGCTCATCCGGGCCGGCAAGCGCGTGGCCATCTGCGACCAGCTGGAGGACCCGAAGCTGACGAAGAAGCTCGTCAAGCGCGGCATCACCGAGCTCGTCACGCCCGGCGTGGCCCTGTCGGACAATGTGCTGAACTATAAGGAGAACAACTTCCTCTGTGCCGTCCACTTCGGCCGCGGGGCCTGCGGCATCTCGCTGCTCGACATCTCGACGGGCGAATATCTCGTCGGCGAGGGCACCTACGACTACGTCGACAAGCTCATGGGCAACTTCCAGCCCAAGGAGGTGCTCTACGACCGCGACCGCCGCCAGGACTTCGAGCGCTACTTCGGCTCGCGCTGGACCACGTTCCAGATGGACGACTGGGTGTTCACTGAGCAGACGGCCCAGCAGAAGCTGCTGCGCCACTTCCAGGTGAAGTCGATGAAGGGCTTCGGCGTCGACCATCTCCGCAGCGGACTCGTCGCCGCGGGCGCCATCCTGCAGTATCTGGAGCTGACGCAGCACACGCAGATCTCCCATATCACCCATATCTCGCGCATCGAGGAGGAGAAGTACGTCCGGCTCGACAAGTTCACCATCCGCTCGCTTGAGCTCATCCAGCCCATGCAGGACGACGGCCGCTCGCTGCTCGACGTCGTCGACCGCACCGTCTCGCCCATGGGCGGACGCCTGCTGCGGCGATGGCTCGTCTTCCCCCTGAAGGACCGCAAGGCCATCGAGGCGCGCCTCGACGTCGTCGACTTCTTCTTCCGCGAGCCCGAGTTCCGTCAGGTCATCGACGAGCAGCTACGCCGCGTCGGCGACCTCGAGCGCATCATCTCGAAGGTGGCCGTAGGCCGCGTCACGCCCCGCGAGGTGGTCCAGCTGCGCGTGGCCCTCGAGGCCGTCGCCGTCATCAGGCACGCCTGCGCCCTCTGTTGCGGCAATGCCGCAACAAACCAGACGGGAAGCCCCGCGCCCGAAAGCCCCGCCGCGCCCTCCGGAAGCCCCGCCGCCCCCTCCGGAAGCCCCACGCCCGCCTCCTCCGGAAGCCCCGCCGCCCCCTCCGAAAGCCCCGCCGCGCCCTCCGGAAGCCCCGCCGCCTCTTCCTGTCCGGTGAGCTGCGGCAGTGCCGCAGCTAACGCCTCGGGGCAAGCCCCCTCCGCGCCCGGCAATGCCGTCATCGCCCAGATTGCCGACCGCCTCGACCTCTGCCCCGACATCCGCGACCGCATCGCCCGCGAGGTGCAGAACGACCCGCCGCAGCTCGTCCAGAAGGGCGGCGTCATCGCCAGCGGCGTCAACGACGAGCTCGACGAGCTGCGCCGCATCGCCTACTCGGGCAAGGACTACCTCCTGCAGATCCAGGAGCGCGAGGCCCAGCTGACGGGCATCCAGTCGCTGAAGATCGGCTATAACAACGTCTTCGGCTACTACCTCGAGGTGCGCAATACGTATAAGGACAAGGTGCCGCCCGAGTGGGTGCGCAAGCAGACGCTGGCCCAGGCCGAGCGCTACATCACCCAGGAGCTGAAGGACTACGAGGAGAAGATCCTGGGCGCCGAGGAGAAGATCCTCGCCCTCGAGGCCCGGCTCTTCGCCGAGCTCGTGCAGGCCATCCAGGCCTTCATACCCCAGATACAGACCGACGCCATGCTCCTGGCACGCCTCGACTGCCTGTTGAGCTTTGCCAAGACGGCCGAGGAGCACCGCTATATCCGCCCCGTCGTCGACGACTCCGACGTCATCGACATCCGCCAGGGCCGCCACCCCGTCATCGAGACCGAGCTGCCCGTCGACGAGCCCTACGTGCCCAACGACGTCATGCTCGACCAGGAGCGACAGCAGATCATCATCATCACCGGACCCAATATGGCCGGTAAATCGGCGCTGCTGCGTCAAACGGCCCTCATCGTACTACTTGCCCAGGTGGGCTGTTTCGTGCCCGCAGAGAGCGCGAGAATCGGTCTGGTGGACAAAATCTTCACCCGCGTCGGGGCCTCCGACAATATCTCGCTGGGCGAGTCGACCTTCATGGTCGAGATGACCGAGGCCTCGAATATCCTGAACAACGTCACCCCGCGCTCGCTCGTCCTCTTCGACGAGCTGGGCCGCGGCACGTCGACCTACGACGGCATCTCCATCGCATGGGCCATCGTCGAATACCTCCACGAGCAGCCCAAGGCCCGCGCCCGCACCCTCTTCGCCACCCACTATCATGAGCTGAACGAGATGGAGAAGAATTTTTCGCGAATTAAGAACTACAACGTCTCCGTCCGCGAGGTCGACGGCCGCGTCATCTTCCTCCGCAAGCTGGAGCGCGGCGGAAGCGAGCACTCCTTCGGCATCCACGTGGCCGAGATTGCGGGCATGCCCCGCTCCATCGTCAAGCGCGCCAACACCGTCCTCCGCCAGCTCGAGTCGGAGAACGCACAGGTGGGCAAGGCCGGGCGGCCCCTGGCCGAGATTGCCGACTCGCGCGAGGGCATGCAGCTGAGCTTCTTCCAGCTCGACGACCCCGTCCTCATCCAGGTGCGCGACGAGATCCTCACGCTCGACATCAACAACCTCACGCCCATGGAAGCCATCAACAAGCTCTGGGAGATCAAGAAGATCGTCGGGGGGAAATAACCGTTTTCAGAAGAAGGTGCTGAAGCCCATGGTCAGCACCCCCTCATGACCATAGCCAAGCTCGCAATAGAACCGTAGCCGGTCTTTGCCCATCTCGATGCCTACAGGCGACAGCTGGTAGGCCCAATGCCATGTGCGCTCGTCGAAGGACTGGGCGGCGCGGAAGCCGTCGGCGGGGTCGAACCAGTTGTGCTGGCTCATGGCGCCGACGCCGCACTTCGCATAGAAGCGTACGGTCGACTGGAAGGCCCAGTGCAGCTTGATGGTCGGAATGAAGAACCATAACGTGGAATAGATGTCGCCGGCATAGGTCGTCGATTCTTGCTGCTGACCGTGGGCAGCCTCGCGGCTGGCCAGCGATTCATAGCACTGCCCGCCCGTGCCGGCGATCAGTCCGACGGCCCAGCGGCGGTCCAAGTGATAATAATAAGCGAGGCTGGCCGATGCGTTCACGACGGCGCCCAGGCCGCAGTAGAAGGCATCGGGATCCTCCGTCAGGTTCAGTTCGCGACAGGTGCGCCGATAGAGCTCGTCGTGCGACGCCTTGTTCATCCGATTGCCAATCGCGGCGCCCAGGCGCAGCTCATGGCGATACAGCCTCCCCTCGCGCGGTCGCCAGGGCGACGGCGGGCGGCAGTCCTGCACGGGCAGCGCCGGGCAGGAGTCAGCCGGAGCAGAGGCAACGTAGTAGGTCGTGTTGGCCGGTTGATAGATCTTGCCCGTGGCAAAGTCGACGGGCAGCCCGACCCCCCAGAGATACAGGTCAGCGAGAAGGCCGAAGGCATCGATCCGGCGGCCGGGGATGAGCTCCTGATAGACGTTTTCTTCCGAAACGAACCGGATGGGCCGGTTGAGGTGTTTCTTCCTGACGCGGATCTCCATGAGCTGTTCTGACGCCTGCAGGGTGTCGTCCGCCGTCAGAATGGTCAGCGGCTCTGTCGTGTCGCGGTTGACGAGGATTGCCTCCTCCGATTTGCTGAATAAGGTCATGCACGACGCCAGCGACCCCGCCGTAGCGGTCGCCATCAGAATCACGCAGATGTGTTTGCCGACTTTCATGGAAATGACTTTTTTCCTTTATAACTCCAGCGGATTGCAAATCTTGCACGCAAGCGAATAATTTGGAACTATAAGGTAAAATTTGTTATGATAAGGAAAGTTAGAGACCCCACCCCCAACCCCTCCCCTTGGAAGGGAGGGGAGAAAGCCTCCCCCAACCCCTCCGAAGGAGGGGGGAAACCCCACCCGACCTCCCCGAAGGGGAGGAGGGGCTGGCGCACTGCCCGACGGGAATGACGGCGCAGCT
>OCTW011541131.1_pt1 | contig 15500 bp, 11 predicted proteins | sample 1539671 | NCBI WGS metagenome assembly OCTW01 (sample SAMN02144230, study PRJEB22623) | gut metagenome | biome: sheep rumen | host: Ovis aries | place: New Zealand
CTCTCAGAGCTTTGTGCCGCGCGGCGGCCCAAAGCTCCGCTGATCCTTCACCGTTTTCGCCTCCGCGAAAACGCTTCAGGCTGCCGCTCTTGCGAGCGGCATGGTCGGAAACTGTGAAAGTTATACGCAGGAGTTTTGAATGAGTTTTCTGAATAAAAGGCTGTGGCCGGCAGTGCGGTGTCTGCTCTTTCTGCTGGTCCTGGCGGCGGTCGTCCTGCGGCTGGACAGCTTTTTCATGCTGATCCAGGAGGATAATCTGTGCCCGCGCTATTACCGCTATCCGAAGAATACCTTTGATGTGACTTTTCTGGGGGCTTCGCTCGTCCTGTACGGCATTTATCCCATGGAGCTGTACAGGGATTACGGCATAGCCGCCTATAATCTGAGCACCGGCAACCAGTCGCTCGAGGCCTCCTATTACCTGGCGAAGGAATCGATCGAAAAAGATCATCCCTCCCTGATCGTGCTGGACTGCAGCCGGGCCTGGGACGACGAAGAATCCATGGAGCCCCAGTACATCCATTACATCACAGACACCATGCCCTACCTGTCCCGGAACAGGATCACCATGATCCGTGAGCTGGCGAAGGAGGGGGAGAACCGCAAGGCCCTGCTGCTCCCGCTCATGGCCTACCATTCCCGCTGGGAGGAGCTGACCTATGAGGACGCGCTCCCCCAGGCCAAGGAGATGGTGTACGGAGCCAAGGTGACCTCGCGCCTGGAGCCGGCTGTGCCCTTTGAGGAGGCACAGATCACAGAGCATGTGGTGTCCGAGACCTCCCGCAAATATATTGAAAAGACCATCGGACTCTGCCGTGAGACCGGTACGGAGCTTTTGCTGTTCACCATGCCGGTCCCCGGCAAAAACAAGTTTTTTGACCAGCACGGCTACGACCTGCGCGCCAGTGCCGCCAGAGAGGTGGAGCAGATCGCCCGGGAGAACGGCGTCGGCTTTGTCAATTACCTGGAACAGTCGCAGGACCTGGGCCTTGACCTGGAACACGATGCGATGGACGGAGAGCATCTGAACCGGTGGGGCGCGGAAAAGTTCACAAAGATCCTCGGCCGCTATATCAAGGACAACTATGAGGTCCCGGACCGGCGGGGCAGCGGCGGAGCCTATAAGACCCTGGACGCCGACCTGGAAGACTACCCGGTCAGCCGGATGAGGGACTCCCTGCGGCGGTCCCTCTTCCTGAGGGACTACGCGGCGACATTCGTCAGTGACGCCGGCGGCGCGGACGGGCAGGCCGTGGAGGACGCGGTCGTCCTGATCACCCTGAACGGTACCGTGGATCCCGAGATCCTGACAGAGGAGGATGCACAGAAGCTCCGGTCCTTCGGCCTGACGCAGGACCTGCACAGCTGGACCGGACACGGCTGGCTGGCGGTCATCGACGGGGGAAAGGTCGTCTACGAATCCTCCCCGGAAGAACACACGGCTGCGGACAGCGGCACGGATGGCGGCCCGGCAGACAGCGGATCCGCGCAGACCGGTTCCGCGGAAGACGGTTCGGCTGAGACCGGCGCTGCAGGCACTGAGGCGGGGGACTTCGCCGATTCCTTTGAAGGAACAGCCGGCAGGGTTCACTATCAGCTGTCAAGCGGAACCGTGGATGAAGAAAGCGGGGAGATCCGGAGCGGCGACTCCATCTTCGTCAACGGCATGGAGTACAGCACGGAGGACCGCGGTCTGCATTTTGCCGTGTTCCGCAAATCCACGGGAGAGCTCATGGATGCCTGCTGGCTCAATATCCACAGCCATGCACTGAGCTGTGAACATGATAATCATTGATCCTTTCCATTGACACCCCGCCGGACGGCGGGCCTGAAGCTGCCCAGCTCCGCCTTTTCCCGCCGCCGTCTTTCACCGGCCGGGGATCATGGGGAGATGGCTTTCATTCGTACGGAGTATAAAAAATGGCTTTTTTTTCCTGGCAGTTTATTGTTTTTCTGACCGTCTCTGTCGCTGTCTACTATATCATCCCCGGCAGGTTCCAGTGGCTGGTGCTGCTGGCATCCAGCGCCTGGTACTATCTGGTCGGCGGCGGGCCGCGGGCGGCTGTTTTTGTGGCGGCAACGGTGTTGACGACCTGGGGCGGCGCATACCTGATGGACCTGATCGCGCAGCGCGAGGAGGACAAGGCGATGCGGAAGGCACGCAGGGCAGCAGCGCCGGATGATGCCGGGCGCACAGGCAGGTCTGCGCGATCCGCAAAACTCTCGCGCGAGGAAAAAAAGGCCCTCAAGTCGCTGGTGCAGAAGAAAAAACGCCGCGTCATGACGGCGGTCCTGCTGCTGAACTTCGGCATCCTGGGCGTTGTCAAATACGGTAACTTCGTCACGACCAATGTGAACGACCTCTTTGGCCATTTCCACCTGGGTGCCAGGGTCCCCGTGGCGGATTTTCTCCTGCCGCTGGGCATTTCCTTCTACACCTTTCAGTCGATGGGCTATCTCATTGATGTCTACCGGGGCAAGTATGCCGCGGAGCGCAATGTCCTGAAGCTGGCCCTGTTCACATCCTATTTCCCCTCGATCCTGCAGGGACCCATCAACAGGTACGACGACCTGGTCACGCAGCTCTATGTGCCGCACAAATTCGATGACCGGAGATTCCGCGAGGGCCTGCTCCGCATGCTGTGGGGCTTCTTTAAGAAAATGATCATCGCGGAACGGGCCGCCATCATCGTCAACGAGGTCTTCGGCGGTTTCGAGCAGCACCGCTACATGGGCTTTACGATCTTCGTCGCCGCCCTGATGTACGGTGTGCAGCTGTACGCCGACTTCGCCGGCGGCATGGACATCGTCTTCGGCGCCTCCGAGCTGTTCGGCGTCTCACTCCGCGAAAACTTCCGCCAGCCCTACATGGCGCGGAGTATCTCTGAGTTCTGGCAGCGCTGGCATATGTCCCTGGGTAACTGGATGCGCGACTATGTCTTCTATCCCATTGCTCTCTCCAAACCCTTCGCGAAGATGCAGAAGAGCCTGAAGAAGAAGGTCAGTCCCTACTTCGGCAAGGTCTTTCCCTCCTTCCTGGCCTCCTTCCTGGTCTTTGTCCTGGTCGGTATCTGGCACGGCGCCAACTGGAAATACGTGATCTACGGTATCTATCACGCGACCTTTGTCTCGACCGAGACCCTGTTCGAGCAGCCCTACGCCCAGATGCGGAAATTCTGCCGGATCCGGGAGGATGCCGCCGGCTGGAAGCTCTTTCAGATGGTGCGGACGCTCTTCATCGTCTCCATCGGCCGCTATTGTGATGTCGCGCCGGATGCGGGCACGGTCTTCCGCCTGCTGCGCGCCACTTTTTCTAAGTTCAATCCCTGGATCTTTTTTGACGGTTCCCTGTATACGCTGGGGGTCGATGAGCGCAATTTCGGGCTCCTGATCCTGATGATCCTGCTGCTGGCAGCGGTGGACATCGTCAATGAGCGCGGGCAGACCATCCGGGGGATCGTTGCCTCCCAGCAGCTTCCCTTCCGCTGGGCGGTCTACCTGACGGCCATTGCCGCCATCCTTGTCTTCGGCATGTACGGCCCCGGCTTTGATATGTCGTCCTTTATCTACGCCCAGTTCTGACGGAGGAGATTATTTATGAAGAATACGATTTTAGCTTTTCTGGAAGAAAATGCAGGCCGGACTCCGGACAAAACCGCTGTGGCGGATGAATTCAGGAGCCTGACCTGGCGCGGCTACCTTGCCGCCGCGCTCCGCGCCGCCGGCAGGATCCGTGAAATGACAGGCGGGGACTTCCAACAGGCCGGGAGCCGGCCGGTCGGCGTCCTGATCGACCGGAATATCATCTCGGTCGCCGCCTTTATCGGGATCGCCTACAGCGGGAATTTCTATGTGCCGCTGGATCCCGCCCTGCCGGCAGGCAGGCTGGAGATGATCCTGCGGGAGCTCTCCCCGGTCATGCTGGTGGATGCCAGGGAGCCCGCGGAGGCTTCCGGACAGACAGCTGACAGCATGAAAGCATCTGCGCCGGCAGGGAATGCTGTCCTGGCAGCGGATGCGAGGCCGCAGGCGCCCGCCCGTCCGCTGCCGGTGGCCTGTAATGTGCCGGTCCTTGACATGTATGCCCTCTGCGCAGACCTTATTACAGAGAGGACAGGAGACACTGAAAACCCGGCGGCAGGTGCCTTAAATGCCAGCGGCGATGCCGGAAATGCCGCGGGTGCCGATGTGAACAGCGCTGCGGACCAGGCTGTGCAGGCCCTGATCCGGGATGCGCAGGCCATGCGGAGCGGCCTGATCGACACGGATCCCCTCTACGCGATCTTCACCTCGGGCTCGACGGGCGTCCCCAAGGGCGTCCTGGTCTCGCACCGGTCCGTGCTCGACCTGACGGAGGCATTCGGGGAGACCTTCGGCTTTGCGGAGGATGCCGTGTTCGGCAACCAAGCGCCGTTTGACTTTGACGTCTCGGTCAAGGATATCTACAATGCCATGCACTGCGGAGGCCGCGTCGAGGTCGTCCCGCACAGAATGTTCGTCATGCCTGCCATGCTGATGGAGTATCTGGCATCCCACGGGATCAACACCATCATCTGGGCGGTCTCCGCCCTGCGGATCGTCTCGGATCTGAAGGCGCTCGACCAGATGCAGACCAGTGTGCCGGTCGACCTTCGGCACATCATGTTCTCCGGCGAGGTCATGCCCGTCAAGTCGATCAATTACTGGATCCGCTTTTTCCCGGATGCCGTGTATGTCAACCTCTACGGGCCCACCGAGATCACCTGCAACTGCACCTACCACATCCTGGACAGGCACTATGAAAATGACGAGCTGATCCCGATCGGGAAATCCTTCCCCAACAAGCGCGTCTTTCTGCTGGAGCGCCCGGAGGAGGACGGTGACAGTGAGGCAGAGGCGCCGGCTGTTCCCCGGATCATCCCGGTCACCGAGCCGGACTGCCGCGGCGAGATCTGCGTCGAGGGCACAGGTGTCGCGCTCGGCTACTGGAACAATCCGGCCCGCACGGCTGAGAGCTTTACGGCCAGACCCGGCGCGCCCGCCACACTGAACAGAATTTACAGAACCGGTGATCTGGGCTATTATAATAAAGACGGAGACCTGATGTTTGCCGCGCGCGCGGACAACCAGATTAAACACATGGGACACAGGATCGAACTGGGAGAGATCGAGGCGGCACTCAACGCGATCGATTTCATCGATGTCGCCTGCTGCTTCTATGACCAGAAGAGGGAAAAGATCATCTGTGTCTATCAGGCGGAGGAAGACCGCCGGAAACAGATCATCCAGGCCCTGTCGGACCGCCTGCCCAAATATATGCGGCCCAACCGCTATCTGCGCATGGAACAGATGCCGCTGAACGCGCATGCCAAGATCGACCGCAGACTCCTGCGGACCATGTACGAGGAGGGCAGGATCTGACTAAAGCCTGACCCGGACCGGCCCGGCATCCGGGCCGGCGCACACGGAACCGCAGGCTGTTTCTGTGCCTTCCCGTGACACGACAGTTTTGCCCGGTCCATCGTGGACCGGGCACCATGTACAATAATCGTTATCTGATCAGCCGTATTACTCCGGCATGCTGCAGAAAAGTGAATGAACATAAGGAGAAAAAAGATGGAAGAGAACAGACAGGAACTGATGGACATCCTGGAAGAGACCAGACCTGACATTGATTTTGAGAAGGAAAAAGCCCTCATCGATGATGAGCTTCTGGACTCCTTTGATATCATCTCGATCGTCAGTGAGATCAATGATGCCTTTGACATCAGCATCAACGTCAATGACCTGCTGCCGGAGAATTTCAACTCCGTCGAGGCTATTCTGACCCTGATCACGAGACTTCAGGAAGAATAAAAACAGGCGTGACCGGATCCCGGATCTGAAATACGAAATGCGGGATCTCAGTCGGGGCGGCCGCCTGACGCATCTTCAATGATGCGGCGCTTCAGGAGCGTGAATTCCTCATCGGTGAGGCTTCCGCTGTCGTGCAGGCGCGAGAGCCGGGTCAGTTCATCGACGACGCTGACGGCTCCTTCTTTACCTGAGCGGTCCGCACCGCGGTCAAACAGATCGCTTTCCAGAAAAGCGGAGGAGGCGTGCTCCGCTTTGTTTTTGCGCACGTAGGGCATGACTGCCTGCAGGGCCTTCCGCATTTTTTCTGTGTCCTTCAGAAAATAGGTCACGTGGAGGACCTCTCCGCTGCGGAGGGAGAACTGTACCAGGCCGTTGACCAGGCGCGCGGGCGCAGAGACGGACCGGACGTCCGTGATTTCCGAGTAGGGATAAGAGTTCCGGCCGAGCCGGACACGATCATCCAGAAAGATTGCATTGGGACTTGTGTAGTTGCCTTCTATGACGAGCTTCATCGGAGAACCTTTCGTTTTTTGGCTGCGACAGGGACTGCCATCTTTTCCGGAGTGTGGTCTCCCGCATCATCTGAGGCGGGAGAGGCGGATGGATGGACACTCTGTCAGCATAGCCCCGTATCTGCCGCCATGTCAAGCCTGATGAAAGCAGCGGGCCGGGTACGCGCTTCGGAACGGATGGATAAGGAGAGAGCACCATGAAACATCTCAGAACGTGGAGACCCTGCAGGAGGATCCTGATCCCCCTGCTTGTCCTGGTCCTGACTGTCCTCCTCGCGGCAGGGTGCGGAGGAAGGAAAGGCGCATCCGGCGGAGAAGCCGGAAACACACCGCAGGAGACGGTGTCTGCAAACACGTCTGCCGACCGTGGATCCGGGGGAGCCGGAGAAGGGGCAGAGTCCGGCGGGCAGGATGCTGAAGAGGAGTATACCGAAGAGACGGATGATGCAGAGGAGGATGAACCGGACGCCGCGGATGCGGACCGGGATCCGGACAAGGACGGGACAGACGCGGATGAAGAAGCGGATCTTCCCGACCCGGACGGCACCTACACCGGCGCGGAGGAGGTCGCCCTTTACCTGCATACCTACGGAACGCTGCCGCCCAATTTCATGACCAAGAAAGAGGCCAGGAAGCTCGGCTGGGAGGGCGGTTCCCTCGAGAGGTTCGCCCCGGGCATGTGCATCGGCGGCGACCGCTTCGGCAATTACGAGGGCGTTCTGCCGGAAGGAAACTACCACGAATGTGATATCAATACGCTTGGAAAATCGAAGCGGGGTGCCGAGCGCCTTGTGTTTGATGACCGGGGAAATATCTATTACACCGACGATCACTATGAGACGTTCACGCTCCTGTACGGCGGTGAGTAGCTGTCATACGCTGCGCCCGGGTAGATTCGGAAAGGAAAAATCATGGCAGAATACAAGATCGATCTGTCCCGTGTGACAGATGTCACCTCCCTGCATGAACAATTGATGGAGAGCCTGCCCCTGCCCGCCTGGTACGGCAGGAATCTGGATGCGCTCTACGATGCGCTGACGGACCTGTCCGGAGAGGTGCTCATCCGTGTGACGGGCCAGGACCTGGCGCCCGCGCAGATGCGGGATTACCTCGACAGGCTGGGCCGGGTCCTGCGCGACGCGCAGGAGGAGCTTCCGGGCCTGACCGTTTTTTTCTCGGAAGATCATGCAGAAGACAATTATGAGGATCCTGGTCTGCCGGAAGAGGCCCGGGACGGGGAAGATCAGGAACTGGCGACAATGCAGGCGGATGATCCGGAGGCTCCGGATCTTGCATATCCTTTGCAGGAGGATGACCCGTGGGAGACAACAGAACACTGATCATAACCGATCTGCATGGCTGCTGCGATGAATGCCGGCAGCTGCTGGACAAAATGGGCTTCCGGGAGGAGGAAGACCTGCTCATCAATCTGGGTGATACGATCGACAGAGGCCCCGCCATCTATGAGACCTTTGAATATCTGCACGGATTGAAGGAGCGCATGGGGGACCGGTGCGTCCTCATCCGCGGCAACCACGAGCAGATGATGCTGGATGCGGCCGCCTACGGCGGGCGGGACCGCGACCTGTGGTACTACAACAGCGGGGAGAAGACTGTTTTTTCTTTTATTCACAATAAACATAAATATCAGGAATACCTTGCCTGGTACGAGGAAATGCCCTATTATTACGTGACAGACAGGTTCAGCTGCGTGCATGCTTCCCTGTCTGACCCGGACCCGGCGCGCAATGAGATCGAGACGCTGATCTGGGGGCGCGACACGCACTACGAAGGGAAGCTGGTCATGACGGGGCACACCCCCTACCGCGTGCCCATTTATTTTCACGGCGACCATTACGGCCGCATCCAGGAGGACGTCTGGACGGTCCTCCCGGAGACCGGCATGATCGCACTGGACACGGGATGTGTCTACGGGAACCGGCTGACGGGCATGATCATCCGCGAAGACGGGACCTTTATGGTCACCTCGGTGCCGTCAGGTGTGAGTAAATAACGGACTGCTCCGCGACCGCGCCGGTCATGCCGGGCCGAGAGACATTTTTTCAGAACAGGCGGTCACCGGAGAAAACAGGACGGAACTTTAGAAAAGCAGTCAGTATACAGGCATGTGACTGCCTGAAATGATAAACCGGAGGGATGCAGGATGGCATCATCGAAAGAGACGAATAAAAAGAAGAACGAAGATCAGAATCACGATGAGCACGCTTCACATAAGCACAGACACAAAAATATCCTGACCAGAAATCTGCATGCGGTCGGCGGCGTCCTGTCCCTGCTGCAGGCGGGAACGGCCGCCCTCCTGCTCTATCTGCTCAACGGGACCGGCATGATCCCCTGGAATTATATCCTGACCGCCTTTGCGGTGCTGGGCGGCATGGTGCTCCTGGTGGTCCTGCTGGTCGGGATCCGCAAAAAGCGCACCAGGATCATCGCCATTGTCCTGAGCCTGCTGATGATCATCGCACAGCTGATCGGCAGCTCCTACCTGCACAGGACCATGTCCCTGCTGCACGGCGCGGAGGCCTCCTACAAGACCGATGTCCTCAATGTTGTGGTCCGCAAGGACGACAAGGCACTGGAGATCGGGGACACGGGCGAGTATAAGTTCGGGATCGTGGACGATTTGGACGATGAGGAGAAGGAGACCTTCCTGGAGACACTGCGCCTCAATACCCGGCAGGAGAACATAGACTACAGAGAGTACGGGACCGCCCTGGAAGCAGCCCGCGCACTCACGGAAGGGGAAATCGACGCGGCGGTCTACCGCGAGGCCTACGGCTCTGTCCTCGAGGAAGTCATGGACAGCTTTGCCTCCTCGACGAGGGTCATCGACACCTTTGAGATCCGCACGGAGATGGCCTATGAGAACGTGGAGCCCGGGGAGCCCTTCAACCTGCTGATCAGCGGCATCGATGTCAAGGGCGATATCTCCCAGACCAGCCGGAGCGACGTCAATATCATCGTCACGATCAATCCCAAGACCAAGAAGATCCTCATGACGACGACGCCCCGCGACTACTACGTGGAGATCCCCGAGGTCTCCTACGGCCAGAGGGACAAGCTCACCCATGCGGGGATCTACGGAGAGGACGCCTCCATCCGGACGCTCGAGAACCTCTACGGGATCGACATCACCTACTATGTCCGCGTCAACTTTACGACCCTGATCGACATCGTCGATGCCATCGACGGCGTGGATGTATGGTCGGACTATGAATTTGACTGCTTCACGGATTCAGAGGTCCACATTGACAAGGGCTGGAACCACCTGAACGGCCGGGAGGCCCTCGCCTTCAGCCGCGAGCGCTTCTCCTTCCCGGACGGCGACAACCAGCGCGGCAAGGACCAGGAACAGGTCCTCAAGGCCATCATCGAGAAGGTCATGTCCCCGGCCCTGATCGTCAATGCCAGCGCCCTCCTCGACAGCATGCGCGGCTCCTTCCAGACCGACCTGCCTGAATCCAAGATCGCAGAGCTGATCAGCCAGCAGCTCTCCGAGGGTACGGACTGGATCATCCTGCGCCAGGCAGCCGCAAGCGGCGGCGGCGGAATGGAGAACACCTTCTCCGCCGGTGTGGCGTCGGTCACATGGCCGGACTACTACAGCGTCAAGCAGAATACAGCCCGCATCAACATGATCCTGGACGAGCGGCCCAGGGAGCAGAGCAGCAAACAGCAGTGACCCGGCGTGAAAACCGGGATCCATCCTGACACGGCAAAACGCCAGAAACCGAGATGACCGGGAGCAATTCCGGCAGGGGCAAAACAGAAAAAACTGAATAAGCCGGGATTTATCCTGGTCCATGAGTCAAAAAAGATCCACAGAAAAAGATCCGGTCCGCCTCTGACAGGGGACCGGATCTTTTTCTGTGGATCTTTTTATGTGATTTCAACGATTTCAACAGCGGCTCCTGCGTATGCTTTCATGTGGTATCCCCGGGTTATCTGCGTGCGTAACGGGGACGCAGCGCCGGAAGGATATGTTCGGAGCCTCCGAACAGGAGCAGGTCAAAACGGTAGACCAGCAGATGTACGACAAGGAACAGGATCCCGGCAATGACGACATCCGAGAAGGAATGCTGCTTGATCAGCATGGTGGAGAGGGTGATCAGAAGGCCCAGAACCGTGGCGGCGGTCCGCCACAAGGTCTTGACCGCTGCCGGATACTGATATCCCGTATCTGTGCGCCAGTTCCATTTCCAGGTCGCGGCAATGACCGCCAGGCTGTTGAATACATGGATGCTGGGCGTAAGATTGGTGGGCGTGTCCGCCGCGTACAGCATGAACACCATCCGCGTGAAAATACTGTCATCCGGCATGGTCTCCGGACGCATCAGGTGGATGTTGGGGTAGACGACCGAGACCAGGATAAAGACCGTCATCCCGATCGCCAGGGTCGTGCAGAACCGGTGGTAGGCCTTCTCGTTTTTCATGAGGAGGAAGAGGCCGCAGACCAGCACATAGGGAAACCACATCAGGTAGGGGATGACAAAGACGGGATAGAAGGGTATCAGGTCATCGACGGCCGTGTGGATCACGGAATAGTGCAGACGGTTCCAGTGCTCGATCAGCGCAAAGCTGATGAGATAGACGATCATATAGCAGAACATCGGAAGCAGCGTGCGGAGCTTCCCGGAAAGATCCGTTCCCGTGAAGCGCTGCCCTTCCGCAGACAATTCTCTGAATGTCTTCATAAAACAGCAAACTCCTGTTAAAAAACGAACCCGTGGCAGTTTCAGTGGCTAACCGGGCATGATCTCGCGGAAATCCCGCGATGAAACAAAGACGAACCCGTGGCAGTTTCAGCGGCTAACCGGGCGTGATCGCGGGAAAATCCCGCAGTGAAGCGGATCAGGCAGCGGGCGGCACAGGCTTTCGGGGCCGGGCTGACTGTTTACCGGTTATCCGCATGTTACATCCTGAGGAAAAAAAAGGCAAGAGAGATTGGGCAACCTTCACATAATCTTCAGTGTTTGAAAGCCGGTACATGACCGGCTTTGGCCGTCCATCTTTGCGCAGCTGCCCCGGGCCTGACTGTGCTCCGGATTTTACAGGGGACCTGAGGCGGGGGAAAGACGGAAAAGACGGAAAAGGCAGGGGAAGGAGGCGGATCAGGAGACAGGAGGGATACGGAAAAAGAACGGGAAAAAAATGGAAAAGGAACGAAAAAGAGATATTCAGGAAATGGAATATATGCCTAAAAATAAACTTATCACCGGTATATTTTGTATAAAATAACAGAATCTACTTGATACAGGCAGGTAAAAATACATTTTTGCTTGCGAATCGGGAGCCTTCTTGCTATACTAACTCGGCATGACGCTCTGAAAAGCGGCATGGTTCGAAAGGATGAAAAAGAATGTCGATACAGTCTTTTCCATGCCTGCACACTTCGTGGTCAGGCATGGTCGGAAAGAGAATTGTTCCGCTCGGAGTGTTTTTATAAGAAGGGAGAACAAGATGTATTCAATCGAGGAAGTCAGAAAGATCGATCCGGAAATCGCTGCCGCCATCGAGCAGGAAGTTCAGCGCCAGAACGATCACATTGAGCTGATCGCATCCGAGAACTGGACCAGCAAGGCTGTCATGGCCGCGATGGGAAGCCCGCTCACCAACAAATACGCGGAAGGCTATTCCGGCAAGCGCTACTACGGCGGCTGCCAGGTGGTCGACATCATTGAGACCATTGCCATCGAGCGCGCCAAGAAGCTGTTCGGCTGCACCTACGCAAACGTTCAGCCCCATTCGGGCGCATCCGCAAACCTCGCGGTTGAATTTGCCATCCTCCAGCCCGGTGATACCCTGATGGGCATGAATCTCAACATGGGCGGTCACCTCACCCACGGCAGCCCCGCCAACATCTCCGGCACCTACTACAATGTTGTCCCCTACGGCGTGGATGAGAACGGCTTCATCGACTATGACGAGCTCAAGCGTCTCGCCATCGAGACAAAGCCCAAAATGATCATCGCGGGCGCGTCCGCTTACTGCAGGACCATTGACTTCAAGAAGTTCCGCGAAGCAGCGGATGCCTGCGGCGCGGTCCTCATGGCAGACATCGCGCACATCGCCGGTCTGGTCGCGGCCGGGATTCATCCCAGTCCCTTCCCTTATGCGGATGTCGTCACGACGACCACCCACAAGACCCTGCGCGGCCCCAGAGGCGGCCTGATCCTGGCCATGGAGGAGACTGCAAAGAAGTATAACTTCAACAAGGCTGTTTTCCCCGGCACCCAGGGCGGCCCGCTCGAGCATGTGATCGCGGCCAAGGCTGTCTGCTTCCAGGAAGCCCTCCAGCCCTCCTTTAAGACCTACATGCAGCAGGTCGCAAAGAACGCCCAGGCGCTCAGCGATGGCCTGCAGAAGCGCGGCGTCGACATCGTTTCCGGCGGCACCGACAACCACCTCATGCTCGTGGACCTAACCAAGGAGGACCTGACCGGCAAGGAAGTCGAGAAGTGGCTGGATGAGGCGCACATCACCGCCAACAAGAACACCATTCCCACGGAGAAGCGCTCTCCCTTCGTGACCAGCGGCATCCGTCTCGGAAGCCCTGCGGCGACGACCCGCGGCCTCGTCGAGGAGGACATGGACCAGGTCGCCGAGGCGATCGCCCTCGTGATCAAGAACAAGGAGGCCGGGATCGAGCCTGCCAGAGAGATCATCGCGAAGATCACAGCGAAATATCCCCTGGACTGACAGCCTGCGGACCGGGACTGATTCCGGGCTGACATCGTCAGGTCTGACGTAAAACCGGGACGATTGAAAGCAGATTATACAGGTTATATGGAGACCGGACGGCACTGTGCCGCCCGGTCTTTTTTGCGCAAATCGCCATGCTCGCTCTGGCATCGCATGGCTTTTTTGCTCATCCTGTGGGCAGGTCAAATGCCTGTCCGCGTCTGCGTGCAAGCACGCATTTGCGTACAGTCGCTTGACCTGGCTTTTGTTTGGAATAATCTGAAAATTGCGACAATTAAAATTAAATTAATAAAATAGATTGACAAATGCGGGTTTGCTCCCTATAATATTCACATAAAGTACTTCAAGAAAAGGTGACGAGAAGCTCACCAATCACTCTTTTCCAAAACGCCGGATTTTGGCGGAGACAGATTCGGACAAATGATCGATCCCAAAGGATCCTTCAAAGGGGAACTGCTTCAAAGAGCAGTTTTGCAGGATGAATTCAGGAAGGCAGACAGCCGCCGTTTTCTCCCGAAATATTCCGGACATCCCGACCGGGATCAGCAGGCAGCGAGGAAGAGAAGAAAGGAAGGTATACGCCACCGGAAACGTTTAACCTTAGTTCCACACAGTTACAATTGAATAGTATCCGCAATTGAGTACACAAAGAGAAGTGATGAATCACAGCACCGGATATTTTGAAAGATCACAGCTCAATCCGTCGGAAATATCTCAAGAATAAAAACCGGACAATGATCAGAATCGGAAACCGGAAAAGTGCAGGGTGGGAAACAGGATGGAACAGTCCTATTTCGGATCATCGCACTGATCGAACAGTAGAGGAAGACCAGGGGAAGGTAAGTTTCAAAAGATTGATTTTCGATGAAAAAAGACTGGAGATCCGGAGAAAGCACCAGAGAGTGCAGCAGGATTCGGGCGGACATCACAGTACAATCAGTACAAAGAATGAAGAGGAAAGAGAGCGGAGAGCCAGACAAACAGGAGGATAAGTCCATTGGATGGTGTTTGCTGAGGAAGAGTATTCGTCGTACTAAGACCGTTGAAAAAGACGGCAGATGAATACTCTTCCTTGTTGTTGTGAGGAACAGGAAGTGTTGGTACGATGATCGGGGTGGTCAGAAAGGGAGACAGGTTTGAATACAGAGATGTAAAAGAGCAGCCGGTCAGGGCTGCTCTTTTGATGTTAAAGGAAAAATCGTTAAAGGAAAAATCACCGCTTTCTGCGGAAGAGACCCATAAAACCGGTCCGCTTTTTCCTGCGGGGACCGCGGCGGTTTTTCCGGTCCCGGGCGTTCGAGGCGGCCGGATCCTCCGGACCTGCGGGCACGCAGCCGATGGATGCGTTCGCGCTGTCGATGTCGGGCCCTGTTTCCAGAACGCTCCGGTCCATGGTCTGATCTGCCGGCTCTGCCTGACCTGCGGCAGGTCCTGCGGCAGCGGCTTCTGTGAGGGTGCCGTTTTTCTTTTTCTCCAGGTTTTTCTGGGCGGTGGCCAGCATCAGCTTGATGCGGTTGAGCTGGTTGACTTCGCTGGCACCGGGATCGTAGTCAATGGCGGCGATGTTGGCGAGCGGGTATTCCCGGCGGATCGCCTTGATGACGCCCTTGCCGACCACGTGGTTGGGCAGGCAGCCGAAGGGCTGGATGCAGACGATGTTCTCGACACCGTCCTGGATGAGCTCGACCATCTCGCCGGTCAAAAACCATCCCTCACCGGTCTCGTTGCCGATCGAGACGATGGGCTCAGCGAATTTGACCAGCTCGTAGATGCTGGCGGGCGCATCGAAGTGGACGCTCTTTTCATAGGCGCGGTAGATGGGCTTCAGGGCAGCCTCGATGGCATGGATGCCCATGCTGCTCTTGCGGGCGGTCTTTTTGCTGGTGCCCAGGTGCTCGGCCTTGTAGACCTGGTTGTAGAAGCAGTAGAGCATGAAGCCCATGAGGTCGGGCACGGTTGCCTCGGCGCCCTCCTGCTCGAGCAGGTCGACCAGGTAATTGTTGGCCGCCGGCGCGTACTTGACCAGGATCTCGCCGACGATGCCGACGCGGGGACGCCGCTCCTCGCGGATGGGGATGGCGTCGAAATCGCGGATCATCTGCACGCACATGCGCTGCACTTTGGGCAGGTTGAGGCCGCTGGTCCTGGTCAGGTAATCCGTGCAGATCCTGACCCACTTCTGATGCTTGGCCTCGACCATGCCTTTTTTCAGCTCATAGGGCCGCATGCGGTAGACACAGCGCATCATGACGTCGCCGAAGACGATGGCGTAGGCGGCGCGGGTGATGAGCTTCAGGTTCAGCTTGAAGCCTGGATTCTCCTCCAGTCCCGACATATTGACGGAGACGACGGGGATCTGGCCCATGCCTGCCTTGTTGAGGGCGCGGCGGATGAAGCCGACGTAGTTGGAGGCGCGGCAGCCGCCGCCGG
>OCTW011459122.1_pt1 | contig 15493 bp, 14 predicted proteins | sample 1539671 | NCBI WGS metagenome assembly OCTW01 (sample SAMN02144230, study PRJEB22623) | gut metagenome | biome: sheep rumen | host: Ovis aries | place: New Zealand
GGGACCTATCATCATCAACACCAAGGATATGAAAGCTTCTCAGAATATCGTTGATAACGATGAGTATCCTGTCAAGTTCCCTATCTATGATATTTTGAAAAAAAATAAAGAAGCCAAAGGATGATCAAGTAGGCACGCCATGGAGGAATGGAATATATGCTTGCACTATCTAGAAAAAAGAATGAGGCTATCATAATCAGTAACAACATAGAAATTACGATTCTGGATGTCAGAGGTGATCAAGTCAAGCTAGGAATTACAGCTCCCAAAGACATCCCAATATACAGAAAAGAAGTATATATCCAGATTCAGAATGAGAACAAGGAAGCTACAGATGTGGCCCAGATCGAGGCACTGAAAAAGCTCCTGTAACCCCGGAGACAGATGTAATTATCATGCGCCTTGGACTATAAGTCCAGGGCGCTTTTTCGGAGTAAAAGACTATATATGAGAATACTCTATTATGACTGGGATGAATTCAATGGTGAAGACTGTAGGGATGCCATGAGGAGACTTGGTTATCATGTGGATGAATTACAAGGGCGTAGTCCTAACGGAGGTCTGAAAAACATATGTGAAAGTGAAATACGTGAATGGCTTGTAAAAAAAGATGATGATGGGAAAAGTTTCTATGACTGTGTTTTTAGCTTTGATTATTTTGCAGATTTATCGAATATATGTCAAAAATATTCAATTGTGTATGTTTCATGGGTCTTTGACTGCCCACACTATTCTTTATATTCACAATCAGTCAATAATACTGTGAATAGAATACATATTTTTGATAGAGGGTTATATAAAGAACTCATAGAAGCAGGTGTAAAGACTGTATTTCACACTCCACTAGGAGTTAATACTAAAAGATTAGAGGAACTATTTGGATATAATCTGTCTGATAATAGTATTGATAAATATCAGGGGGTTGATAATTATATTCATGACGTAACTTTCCTTGGAAATCTCTATGATAATGAGTTCAATTTCTATGATAAGGCATCGATATCACAGAATCTAAAATGTTATTTAGAAGAAGTATTTGAAGCACAGCAGAAGATATATGGTAGAGATATAATTTCAGACAAAAGAGTAATTGACGATTATACTATGAAATGTCTGCGGCAAAGCCTTCAATTTGAAGAAACGGGTAAGTTTAATATAGATTACGATAAAGTCTTACTTGATGTACTCAGGAAAAAGATAACTGTTATAGAGCGACGCAAGATGTTAGAACAATTTGGCAAACGTTTTGATACAGTAGTTTATACAACACCCGATGCTAAGAGTATTCCAGGTGTTATTAACATGGGATTTGCAGAATATAACATCCAGATGCCACAGATATTTAGAAAAAGTAAGATTAATATTAATATGACACTTCGATGCATTTCATCAGGTGTCCCTCTGAGAGTTATGGATATATTGGCAGCAGGTGGTTTCCTCATCACAACCTATCAAGAGGAAATTGCTGAATACTTTGAAGATGAAAAAGATCTGGTTATAGTTAATTCTCCGGAAGAGATGCTTGAGAAAACAGATTATTACCTAAAAAATGATGCTGATAGAATAAAAATAGCTATTAGCGGACAGCATAAGGTTTTCAATAATTATTCATACTGTAAAATTTTACCTGAAATAATGAAAATCAATAGAATCTGAAATTAGGCATAATAATAGAAATAGCTTGTTTGTAGGCTTAAAAGCAAGTTTTAGTATAAAGAAATTATATTTATTACCGATATAAAAGATAAGAAAACGTGCACAAGCACTTTGTTTTCTTGCGTTAAAGTAATTGAATGATGTTAGATATTAAGGCTGATAAGAATGTAGCGGTTACAGCTGGCTACAGGATGACGATACATAATATCCCCCTTTATGGAAAAGGATTTCCATGAAATGTACTCAAGGATTGAGAAAGGAGAAAAGATATGCCAATACGAATAACAGGAATGAATTCCGGGCTGGATACAGAGAGTATCATAACTGCCCTTACGCAGACCAAAAAAGACAAAGTAGATTCATTAACAGGTGATCAGAAGAAACTTACCTGGAAACAGGATAAATGGAAAGAATTAAACAAAAAAGTGGTTTCATTTTATAATGGAGCCCTTAGCAAGATGAGATTCTCTGATGCCTATACCAAGAAGATCACTACTGCATCTAATGCTAATGCAGTATCTGTTATCACAGATGGCAACGCTATGGATGCCACCCAGACCCTTGATATAAACAGTCTTGCCAAAGCTGCATATATGACAGGTCAGGAAGTAAAAAATGGAGATACAAAGGCGACTAAAGATACCAGCATTGAAGAACTTAGACTTTCAGTAGGCGATAAACTTAAATTCTCAATCGGCGGAGATTCCAGTAACGTCCTAGAAGTTGGTATTGAAGAAGGAGATACAATAGGTTCTGTTCTTTCTAAACTTCAAAATGCCACTTCTACTGATGGAACTAAGCTCAATTTTAACTTTGATGATAAGAATGGAAGATTTTATGTATCTTCTAAAACAACAGGAGAAGCTGCTTCTTTTGATATACTTCTTGATGATGAGTCAACAGCAGCTATGACCAAGCTGGGACTTACTAAAAAGGAAGATGGATCAAATTATATAAAAGGATCCAGTGCAGAGATAGTTCTTAATGGAGAGACCTATACATCAGATAATAATACCTTTGAGATCAACGGCCTTACAATTACCGCTAATCAGGTAGCATCTGGTATCACATTATCGACCAAGCAGGATACAAGCGGAATATATGACAATATCAAGAGTATGCTCAAAGAATACAATGACCTCATGAAGGAATTCTCTACTTTGTATAATGCAGATAAGGCCAAGAAGTATTCAATGCTCACAGATGACCAGAAAAGTGAAATGTCCGATAAAGAAGTTGAAGAATGGGAAAAGAAGATCAAAGATGGTCTTCTGTCTGGCGATGAAACTATTGGAAGCCTTAGAACCGGACTTAGAGGTATAACTAATTTAGGTTTTGATATTACATTAAAGGATGGAACAACATCTAAGCTATACTTAGCAGACTTTGGTATAGGAACAGGCAGCTATTTCTCTACTGAAGACAATGAAAGGGATGTACTGCATATAGATGGTGACAAGGACGATAGCACGACAAGCGGTAATACGGATAAGCTAAGCGCTATGATTATGACTGACCCGGATGCTGTACAGGGGTTCTTTACAGAATTTGCCAAGAGTATGTATAGCAAGATGTCTGATCTTATGAGAGGAACTCAGTATAGTAGCTCTTTCACAGTATATGAAGATAAGCTTATGGCTTCTCAGTACAGTTCATATAATACTAAGATATCCAGTGCTCAGAAAGCGCTGGAAGCTATGCAGGACAGCTTGTACAAGAAGTTCTCAGCTATGGAGACTGCCCTTGCCAAGACTAACAGTAATAGCGGATCATTAACCAGTTTCTTTGGAGGCTGAGACTTAGAAGATACATAGTGAGAGGATTTAAGATGGCACAATTAACTGCTCAACAGAAAGCTGCATTTGCGCAGTACAAGAATAATAAAGTTATCTCAGCAAGTGGTCCTGAGCTTACACTCATGCTATATGACGGAGCTATCAAATTTCTCAATATAGCAGATGTTGCTATAGAAAAAAAGGATATTCAAAAAGCACATAATAATATAATCAAAACGGAGAAGATCATAGAATATCTGTGGAATACTCTTGATATGAAGTATGAGGTTGCCAAGGATTTTGAAAATATGTATTCGTACATATCCAGAAGACTTATTGAAGCTAATATAACCAAGGATAGAGAGATTGTAGCTGAGATCAATGAACATATGCATGCAATCAGAGACAACTGGGTTCAAGTAATGAAAGCTAATAATATTGCAGTAAAGGAGGCTTGAATATTCAATGTCATCTACAGCCCTTGATATGCTAGAAGATAGTCTTAACAGGAAGCATAGAATACTGCTAAGGATTCAGGAAGAGAATACTAAGGAAAGCAGAATATTATCAGATACAGACAATGTGGATCCAGATGCTTTTGACAAGACCTTGGATATAAAAGGGGAGTATATAGACGAGCTTAATGCTATTGATGATGGTTTTGATAATCTATTTGAGCGAGTTAAGCTTGAAGTTGGGGATCATAAAGATCTATATCAGAACCAGATCAAACGTATACAGAAACTGATAAGAGATATCACAGCCTGTGGGACTTCTATACAGTCACAGGAACATACTAATAAGTCTCTTGCAGAGAAGTACTTCAGCAGAGAAAGAGAGAAGATGACTACCGGCAAGAAGAACTCGATAGCGGCGTTTAATTACTATCAGACTATGAGTAAATCCAAGGACATCCCTCCTCAGTTCATGGATCAGAAGAATTGATTGAATTGTATTATAATTTAGAACAAAAGGACTTGAGCCTGTTTATCGGCTTTAAGTCCTTTTTTCTTTATAGGTAAATGAAAAAAAGATGAAAATATTTTCAATATTATCAAAAAATGCGAAAAATAGCTCATTCAAGGTTAAGATACCACATTCTATGCCGATATTAATAGTGTAAGAACAAAACATGGTAGCCATGGAACGGACTCCACAACAGCTACAAAGTAATTTAAGGAACTGGCAGCAGGGAAGCGGGCCCTTTCATGGAGGATAATACTATGGTAGTACAACACAACATAACAGCGATGAATGCAAACAGAATGCTCGGCATTACAACTAACTCTCAGGCTAAGTCAAGCGAGAAACTCTCATCCGGTTACAAGATCAACAGAGCAGCAGATGATGCAGCAGGTCTTGCTATTTCTGAGAAAATGAGACGTCAGGTAAGAGGTCTTACACAGGCTTCTGCAAATGCTCAGGATGGTATTTCAGCAGTACAGACAGCTGAAGGAGCTCTGAATGAAGTGCATGATATGCTTCAAAGAATGAACGAGCTTGCTACTAAGGCAGCTAATGATACGCTGACTAGCTCAGATCGAACATATATAGATGCAGAGATCACAGCACTTAAGACTGAGATCGATAGAACTGCTGAGGCAACCCAATTTAATAATCAGTATCTTCTTGATGGAACTTTTACCAGCAAGAAGCTTCAGGTTGGTACTGAAACTAATGCTAACAACCAGATCGAGATTAATATTGATCCGATGACTGCTTCCGGTATTGGCATTGGAAGTGTTACGGTAGCTGGCTCTAATGGAGCAAAAGCTCGTGCTACCATGGATTCAGTCAAAGCAGCTCTTGAATTAGTATCAAAACAGAGATCAGATCTTGGTGCTATCCAGAACCGACTTGAACATACAATCAAGAATTTGGATAACGTCACCGAAAATACACAGGCAGCAGAATCTCTGATTCGTGATACAGATATGGCTAGAGAGATGGTTAGATATTCCAATAACAACATCCTCGCTCAGGCTGGTCAGTCAATGCTGGCACAGGCCAATCAGACCAATCAGGGTGTTCTATCTCTTCTTCAATAAGATTCATTATTTAAGGGCGGTTTCTAAGGAGGCCGCTCTTTTTATTAGAACTAATAAAAGTATGGTGATAGTTACCTAAAAATAATCATAAAAAAGTTCACAATTTATTTATAAATACCAGTTAATGATTTTAAGATGATTGCCGATAATAAAAGTGTAAAGTAGTAGAGATAGTTATATGGCCAGCACATATACTATTTCTAAACCATCAAACAGTGGCACGGATGCCACCGTACATATTCAAGGAGGAATAAATTATGGTAGTACAACACAACGTCACAGCAATGAACGCAAACAGACAGCTTGGTATCACAACTGGCATACAGGCTAAATCAAGTGAGAAGTTAGCATCTGGTTACAAGATCAACAGAGCAGCAGATGATGCAGCAGGTCTTGCAATTTCTGAGAAGATGAGACGTCAGGTAAGAGGTCTTACACAGGCTTCTGCTAACGCTCAGGATGGTATTTCAGCAGTTCAGACAGCTGAAGGTGCCCTTAACGAAGTACATGATATGCTTCAGAGAATGAACGAGCTTGCTACAAAGGCAGCTAACGAGACTCTGACAAGCTCAGATCGTAGCTACATTGATTCTGAGATTTCAGCTCTTAAGACTGAGATTGACAGAACTGCAGCTGCAACAGAGTTTAACAATCAGGCTCTTCTTAATGGTTCTTTCACTGGCAAGAAGCTTCAGGTTGGAACTGAGACAGCAGGCACAAATCAGATTACTATCTCAATTGGTAACATGAACGCATCTACAATTGGTATAGGTTCTGTTACAGTAGCTGGCGCTGATGGATCTAAAGCACGTACTGCAATGAATTCTATCAAGAAAGCTCTTGAGAACGTATCAAAGCAGAGATCTGACCTTGGTGCTATCCAGAACAGACTTGAGCACACTATCAAGAACCTCGACAACGTAGCTGAGAATACTCAGGCAGCTGAGTCTCTTATTCGTGACACAGATATGGCTAAAGAGATGGTTAAGTATTCTAACAACAACATCCTTGCACAGGCTGGACAGTCAATGCTGGCTCAGGCTAACCAGACAAATCAGGGTGTTCTTTCACTCCTCGGCTAATATCTGCGTAGTATCATATGTAATTAAACGTCTGTTTAGTACATTGCGGCTACCAAAAGGGCTCCGGTTTTCCGGAGCTCTTTTTTTAAAATGATGAGTATGAAGAACGGCATTCTGATATAATCATGTCGGAGGGACAAATATGGCAGAGAAATTTTTGGAAGAGATATATGCTGATGCATTAGTTTTGGATGATTTACGAGAGTGCCTATCCTTTATGGCCAGAACAGATTACTATAATGCAAGATTGTTCTTCAATAAAGGAATGGCCAGGCTGGAAATAATGCTTGCAAAGTATGCAATAGAGAATCCAGATTCAGCGAATGAAATCCAGGATTTTGCTCTGGATATTATTGATAAGTGGGGTGAATGGAGCTATATATCGGGAATGATCAGAGGAAAACTCATTCCAATGATATACGAGTATATGAAGCGGTTCTGCACAATAGATGTAGAAGAAGGAAACTTTCTGCTAAAGAGCTCAGATAGTGGATTTCTTACAATGAAAGATATTGAAGAAAATAAGTTCATTCATGACATACATGATCCAATTCAGGAAGCAGGAGATGTTGCTGATATGTTATACCATCCATTGATTGAGGACTATGTATTATATGGATGTGGACTGGGGTACTTGCCATATAAACTTTGGACAAAAACAGGTGGTGCTGTTCACATTGTTATATATGAGGACGATAAAAGAATTCTTGAATATGCAAAGCACTATGGAGTTTTGGATTGGATTGACGAAAAGAACATTGAAGTTAGAAATGCACCAGATTACTTGGAAGTGATACAGAGTTTTTCAAAAGAAGTAGATTTTAGGAATAAGAAAAAAACCTGTTATGTGACACCATATAAGAAGAATAAATATAAGAATGCTTATGGTGGGCAATTTTTGGCATTGGTTTATCGGATGGAGTATTTTTGGGTGAGCTATGGTGTGAGTGCGACCAATATATGGAAAAACAGAAAATTAAAGTCGTTAACTTTTTCGCAACTCAAGGAAAAACTGTTTGCTGAAAAATGGGTAGTAGTGGCTGCCGGTCCGTCTCTGAACTACTCTATGGATTTCATAAAAGATAGAAAGAACGACAGTAATCTGGTTGCTGTAAATACCGTGCTTAGAAGGTTCTCAAATGAAGGGGTATTACCGGATCTTTCAGTGGCAGCAGATCCCTTTGGGCAGATTCCGGAGCATTTAGATGATATAGAGGAATTTACCAGAGATATCCCGATGATAGCAGACTGGCTGGTATGCTGGAATTATTCTTATATATATCAAGGTGATAAGTGCTTTATTCCCACGCCAGCCGGAGAGAATATCGAAGGATATAATCATGAAAATGAAGAAGTTTGGAATGTGTCGGGAACGGTTTCTGCGCTTGCTATCGAAGCGGCAATCAGACTCGGAGGAAAGAAGATTTATCTTGTAGGTCTTGATTTGGCATTTCCCGGTGGTGAAGTTCATGCAAAAGATATGCCTCATGATAAGATTTCATATAAAGATGAGGCAATCAAAGTCGCATCAATGGATGGAGGAATGGTCGAAACGACGGCGGTCTTTAATGATTTTCGATTTGGAATCGAAGACATAATAGGCCGTCATCCGGAAATTGAGTTTATTAACATGTCCAGAGACGGTGCAGTAATAAAAGGTGCAAGGAGAGGTTTTGCAGACGGAATATAAATCAGAGACTAAGCTGTTCAATGCCTTGGTAGCGTGGTGAGTTAAGACCTTTCCAGAATTGTTTTGCCGGTGCTTTTAAACAGTTCCTTCACACCGCACTCATCCCCGATATAGCTGTCACTTAAAACGATAGCCGGAGTTGGAGTGGGCATCTCATCAAATATCCCTATATCATTGCTGATATAGAATTCAAGAAGCACCCTGAAGTCATCAAAGAGTTCGGGGCGATATTTCATGATTATTTCAGGAAGATATTTGTTTGGACGCCAAATTAATGCAGTAGTATCTTTTTTGCCTAAATACTCTTCCAGGATCTTTCTTGCTTCTCTAAAGTGAGATCTATTGAACTCCAATACACCAAAAACAGATGTGGCAAACAGAACCGTCTCTTTTCGCTGTCCGTAAGCATCAAACAGATGCCTATTCCAGGTGGCAGGATATTGTACAGTTTCTTTATTGAATTTTTTTAGTATAGCATTTCTGGGATAGCTATCACATGATACTCTTTGACTCCAGTAATCTCGCTTTGAGACATCAGGACCTGCCAAGAGGTTTACATAAACTTTTTTGGCATTTTCTGAATGTACTAGTATTCTGTTTACATTATGGATTCCGGATGGAGACAAAATTTTAGAATAAACCTTCTTTAGATGGTAGAATTCCGGATCGATTGTACTTAAGCAATCATAGGGAATATACACAAGATCGTCTGTGAACCTCTTTAGATTACTTGTGTGAAAATAAGGATGGACAGCGAATAGTGGGTCATCACCATCCTGGACATTTTGTATATAGATAGTATCAGGATGCTCTGATTCAAGGTCATAATCATTAATGCCACATATCTCTATGCTTGAAGGATATCCGGTGGTAATATATTCTGTATACGTTACAGTGCCTTTTTGATTTACGTCATATGTGGGAATTGGCATTACTTTTACGGTCGTATCGGTATTGCTGGTTTCCTTCTCCCACAGCGTTTCGAAGCCTTCCCACATGTTTGGGTGACAAGGTAAAAAAACTACTTTTCTCATGAGAAAATATCTCCTAACTGTCCCATTCTTGAACAAGCTATCATTGCGCGTTCCTGGTTTTTGAAGTGAGGGTAATCATGGCCGTCATAAACCCTTCTTGGTGTCATGTAGCTGTCACCATATTCTATTTTTAGTATTTTATCGTATTCAGCAGGTATTGGTAGTGTCGTGAATTCAAACGCTGCGTTGATGATTTTAGAAACCGTTGATGCTGGACGCATATGTGTTCCGCCCACATGAAGAGCACCACCATACCATCCGATTTTATGTGACTCTTTTCTTGTGGTGGAGGATGCTATTTTGTCTGCAAGTTTCCACAGTGAATTTCTGATATTCTCATCTCTTTTTATCTTACAGTGAGTGAGTTTTTCAAGATCTTCCAGGTCGTCTTCAAATTCACCTTTTGCCTGCAAGGCTTCCATATCAATAGCCATTTCAAATGCGGCTGTATATAGGTTGCGAATCATTTGCCACATGTCGGGATTGTCAGGCACATAATCCATAGGGAAAATATCAACCCAACTGCTGTAAGGGAACCCAAAATTGTGTTTGGTAATCTCAGTTTCCTCGGCATTGTTTCCGATATCCATGTTTTTTCTGCTAGATACTACTGTTGTTGGATTGTTGCAGAAGACGTTAGTATAAAAACTTGAAACGACCCTGTATGGTGGGAGTTCCTCTTTGAGATAATTAATCAAGGGGAGATAATCTTTACGCATAACTGCTGTGTCAATATCATCGTCCCAGGGAATATAGCCATGGTGCCTGACAGCACCTAATAATGATCCATAGTCAAGCCATATCTTGATATTATGCTTGTCTGCAATCTCAAGTATTTCATCAAGAAGAGTTAGCTGGACTGCCCAACTCTTCTTCATTACTTCAGATATGTAGAAATCATCTCTGCATTCTTCTTTCCAAAAACTGTCAGGTACAGATATCATTAAATCGTCTCCTTACGAATAAAATGTTATTACATATATTTTATAACGAATTATGGTGCTTGTGAAGTTAAAGAAACGCGTGTCTGTGGTACAATTAGTAAGTAAGATATATCTTAAACCAGCGGAGGTTAGGAAGTGATTTTTTCACCGGATTTTTTTAAAGAAGAGATAAGAGATGACTTTACAGTTGCAGAGATGATGAAAAGAGCATGGGCTGCAGAACTCGAGGTGCTGAAGGTTATAGAGGATGTTTGTGAACGAAATGGCCTGCGCTATTATGCGTATTGCGGAACTCTTCTTGGTTGTATCAGACATAAAGGTTTTATACCTTGGGATGATGACATTGATATTTGTATGCTTAGATCTGATTATGATAAGTTTTTTGAGATTGCAGATAAAGAGCTTCCTGAGGGTTTTGTGGTATCGGGTATATATGGATTTGAACCCAGACTTTGGCATGCTAATGGAGAACCTCAGGGAAGAATTATGGTCGATGAAAAGAAATTTCCGCTGCCCCAATATATGGATAGGTTCCATGGTTTTCCATATATGAGGATAGGTGTTGATATATTTCCTTTGGATTACATGCCGGAGGATCCATGTGAGCAGTATGATCTAGTAAAGACATTGACTGATATGCAAACGACAGCCAGATATGTGGATGTTTACAGAAAAGACGGGTCTTTATGGAATAGAATAGAATCCTTTGAACATCTTTTGGATGGGATGGAATATGATAAAGATGACGATGAGTCATTAAGCCATGCTATTTGGCTTGCTTCGGACAGGTTTGCTGCAAGTACTCCCGAATCTGGCTCCGTTTCTGACATTCTGTATCTGAGCATGCCGATAGACAGAGAATCGTTTGGTGGATACACGAACATGAAGAAAAGCTGGTTTGGAGAAGGGGAGGAAATGCCTTTCGAAAGTACCACAATCAGAGCCCCTGATAACTACACATCAGTGCTTAAATGGGAGTTTGGAGAAGATTACATGATTCCCAAGAAGTTCACTGGAGAACACAATTATCCCTTCTATGCAACTCAGGAGAAGGCTTTTGCCAAGCTACTTAGAGAGTCAGGGGTGGAAGCTCCTGTGGATGAGTTTTGCAGGAACTGGCATAAAATGAACGGAGGCACTTAATAAGCCTAATGCACAGTATAGCAAAGAGAATATTGAAAAGTAGCTGATTGCGTAAGTGTTCAATATGCCTTAGAATTAAAAGCATATGGACAATTTTGGCAAAAAAGGATCAAGGAGTACAGATGACTGATATTGAAAGAAAGCTTCCCATAGGAATACAGGATTTTGAAAAGATCAGAAGTGAAGGCTTCATTTATGTAGATAAGACAGAATATATCTTTAGCCTAGTACAGAGCGGAACCTCTTTTTTTCTAAGTCGTCCAAGGCGTTTTGGAAAAAGCTTGTTTTTGTCTACGCTTAAAGCTTATTTTGAGGGAAGAAAAGAACTGTTTGAAGGACTCAAGATAGGAAAACTTGTGGATAAAAACGAGGATGCATGGCAGAAACATCCTGTTTTTTATTTTGATTTTAATAAAAAAAATTTTAAAGAGGATAGTGCCCTAGAAGCAGTATTAGATGAACATCTCAGGTCATGGGAGACGTTATATGGAGATCAAAAATCTGACAGGTCTCTTGAGGAACGTTTTAGATACGTTATTGAAAAAGCTGTAGAGAAGACAGGCAAAAAAGCGGTAGTTCTTGTAGATGAGTATGATAAACCATTGCTCGAAGGTGCTGATGAAGTAATGATAGAGCATAACAAGGCTGTGTTTAAAGGCTTTTTCAGCACACTAAAAAGCTATGATGGTTACTTTAAGTTTGTTTTTATCACAGGAGTTACTAAATTCAGTAAGGTTAGCATATTCAGTGACCTGAACCAATTGAGAGACATTTCATTGTCAGCCGAATATGCGGATATTTGTGGAATGACTGAATCAGAAATCAGGGAGAACTTTGCTCCCGAAATTCAGTCCATGGCTGTGGCTCAGGGAATAGGTGAAGAAGAGTGTATTTCAAAGCTAAGAGAGATGTATGATGGATATCACTTTCACCATGGAGCAAAGGGGATTTATAATCCTTTCAGCTTGTTAAATGCCTTGGTTGAGAAGGAATTTGGCATGTATTGGTTTTCCACAGGAACACCTACATTTCTCATAGATAAACTTAAAGAATCCGGATTTGATGCAAAGCAGTTTACGACGGACGAGTATTATGAAGAGGAGCCTTCACTTACAGACTATCGGATAGATAATGAGAATCCTGTGCCGCTGTTTTATCAGACTGGTTATCTTACAATCAAAGGATATGACCCTGAGTTTAGAAGCTATGCTCTGGGATATCCCAATGATGAGGTTCGTTATGGCTTTTTAAAGAGTCTTGCTCCTTATTATCTGTGTGCAGAGAAGACATCCAGACCTCTTGATGTGAGGAGTTTTGTAAAGGATATAAGAAAAGGGGCAACGGATAACCTGAGGGATCGCTTCACGGCTCTTTTTGCCAGACTTCCTTATCCGAACGAAGAGAATATAGTCGAACAGAACTTCCAGAATGTTATATACATAGTGTTTATGCTTTTGGGACAATACACTCAGGTTGAAGTCCACAGTGCAAAGGGGAGAGCTGACTGCATAGTGGAGACTGATGATTATGTTTATGTGTTTGAGTTTAAGAGGGACTCTACAGCAGAGGAAGCCATAAAACAGATAGAGGATAGAAGATATGCGGATGCTTATGCAGCAGATAAAAGAAAGCTTATCAAGATAGGTGCGAATTTCAATTCGAAGGAAAGGAACCTAGACGGATGGAAAGTCGTTATGTGATAAAAGAAAAAACACCAATGAAGTAATTAAAGGTCTGCTTGTAGGCCCAGAATATCACTAGCTAAAGAAAAATAAGAGGTCGCTATACCCTAGAAGAGTGTAGCGACCTCTTTGACGTTATATCGACTTTGAATTATTGTTTACATATATCAATATCATCATCCAAGGGAATGAAAAAGTGATGCTTTACAGCACCTATTAAGTATCCGTAGTTAAGCTATATTGTAACGAATTATGCACGTTATTATTGATATTAGAACAGTTAATAATGTATTGACAAGAGTCTGATACTGTTTCTGATATATTGTATCTGAATGCTCCAGCTGACAGAGAGGCGTTTAATGGATATACAAATATGCAGAAAAGTTGGTTTGGAGAAGGTTTGGAAATGCCTTTCGAGGATACCACAATCAGAGTTCCAACAGATTATTCGTCTGTATTAACATGGGAATTTGGAGAAAACTATATGACACCGGTAAAATTTACAGGAGAATACACCTATCCGTTTTATAAGACTCAGGAAAAGGCGTTCATAGAACTACTTCGAGAATCCAGAGTTGAATCGCCTGTGGACGAGTTCTGCAGGAACTGGCACAGGATGAATGGTGGTACATAAAGCGTGAAAAAAGCCGATATACTTATATATGAGTATATCGGTTTTATCATGTCTCAAACATATCGGTAAAACGTTTATACAAAATTGCTTGTGCGTCAAAAATGCGATAAAATATTATATATATGCAAATTAGGAGGAAGGAGACTGAATCAGAATGAAAACTGTATATACGTGTTTTTGTACTGATATTATTCATGAGGGCCACTTAAATATCATAAGAGAAGCCCGTAAATACGGAGAAGTGACTGTTGGTATACTTTCTGATAATGCCATGGTCAGGTATAACAGATTTCCTTCCATATCTTTGCAAGAACGCATAAACCTTGTAAAGGATCTTGATGGTGTTTCAAACGTAATTGTCCAGGAAAAGATTATGTATGATGAGATATTTGAGACACTTCATCCTGATTATGTTGTTCATGGCGACAACTGGAGTGCTCAGTCAATGCAGGCAATAAGAAGAAATATTATAGGGCTCACTGAGAAATACGGTGGAGAACTTATAGAAGTCCCCTACACGAGTAGTGAGGCAATCAGCAAACTTGATAAACAGATGCGCGGAAAGCTTGCCATGCCTGAGTTTAGGAGAGGGAGGCTCCGCAAAGCGCTTAAAATGGTCCCCATTGTAAGGGCTATAGAGGTTCATAGTGGGCTTACAGGACTTATTGCTGAGAAGACAATTGTTGTTGAAGGCGAAGCAATAGATCAGTTTGATGCTATGTGGATCAGCTCTTTGTGTGATAGCACGAACAAAGGCAAACCGGATATTGAACTGGTAGATATGACATCACGTTTTCGTACTATTGAGGATGTTACAGAAGTAACCACCAAACCTATTATTTTTGATGGTGATACTGGAGGAATGACAGAACACTTTGTTTATACTGTACGAAGCCTTGAACGTATGGGAGTCAGCGCAGTCATTATCGAGGACAAAAAGGGTTTAAAGAAAAACAGCTTGTTCGGAACAGAGGTAGAACAGACCCAGGATACCATCGAGCACTTTTGCAAAAAGATAGAAGCAGGTAAAAGAGCGCAGCTCTCAGATGATTTCATGATCATCGCCAGAATAGAAAGTCTTATATTGGAAAAAGGAATCGAAGATGCCCTGGAAAGAGCAAGAGCATATGTTGATGCTGGTGCTGATGGCATTATGATCCATAGTAGAAAAAAGGACCCGGATGAAATTTTGGAGTTCTGCGATAAGTTTAGGGCAGAAGATAAAGAGACACCAATCGTTGTAGTTCCAAGTTCATATAACAGTATCACAGAAAAAGAGTTGGTAGAGCATGGGATAAATATTTGTATATATGCAAATCAGCTCCTGAGAGCAGCATTCCCTGCTATGGAGAAGGCTGCAACGAGCATTCTTACACATCATAGAGCTCAGGAGATAGACAGTGAGATTATGTCTATCAAGAAGATCATCACGTTGATTGACGAGTTATAAAGAGAAGGAAAAAAGCATGTACGCTGTACTGGCGGATATCCACGGAAATATGTATGCGCTTCAAAGGGTACTGGACGATATGAATCAATTTGAGGTTGAAGGAGTAATTTTTCTTGGAGATCTGATTGATTATGGAATGCAGTCCAATGAGGTGGTTTATTACTTAAACTACGATTTTAATTACAATATAATATGCAATATCTGGGGGAATCATGAGAGAGCTATAATGCTTGATGATTACAAAGGTTTTTCTTCCCAGAGAGGCGTAGAGTGCGCGAAATATACAGCAAGTATTCTTGAAGAAAAGACTAGGGACTATCTTGATTCTAGTATGAACAGAGAGGGCAAGCAGGAT
>OCTW011501232.1_pt1 | contig 15489 bp, 20 predicted proteins | sample 1539671 | NCBI WGS metagenome assembly OCTW01 (sample SAMN02144230, study PRJEB22623) | gut metagenome | biome: sheep rumen | host: Ovis aries | place: New Zealand
TTATCTAAAAACGATTGATTCAAATAGAAAAGTGGTGCGCACCCGCGAAGTCACTTTGAATCAATCTCTAAACAAGTATATGTATTCCGAATCAGACTTCAAAATGGAACTTCTCATTTCTTAATTATACCACAAGATATAGCGATTCTATGAAATAATCTATTATGAGAGAGGGGACAAATTAACAATTCGGATATATAATATCATTTTTTTCAAGAAAATGTCACCCTCATAGATTTTCTTGCAATATCCGCAAAGATCATGCTTGTTTTCATCTTCCAAATGGATTATTTCTTACATGCATTACATAACTTATCTTGTATTTCAAAATTTCCATGCCCCTTAGCATCCTTCATAAAACATGTTGGGTCGTCATTGGGACAATGCTTTGCCCCATAAAAGGTATGGATAAACTCATGCAATATAGGCTTCCACATCAAGGAGTTGTCTTTAAGTCGCTTATCAGAAACGAGACTAACTTGTTTTAGTGGTCTGCTTATACCAACTATTCCATAATCTTTCTGGCCATGAATATCTGTGCAAATATCCTTATGGGTCAAGCCAATTATTATCTCGTATCCAGTTAGCTGCTTTGATTCATAATTCAGTATTGGAGTGACCCTATATCTATTCCTTTCTTTGACATAGCTATTCTTGGGTAAACAGATTGGGTTAGCTATCTTAAATTCCCAATATCCATATAACCATTCACCAAATGCTTTTTGTAGCTTGGGAAGCAGTTTTTCTACTTCTTTCCTACTAAAATCCTCATAAGGTTGTAATACGATAACACATTGCGGAGTTGAACATAAGGTGTCAGCCTCGATATAATCCCCTTTTGTTGTGCCATTGCTACAGGAAAAAAGTAGTATGCCAAAGAATAATATGCAAAGTAACTGTTTCATTGCCTATATAATGTCATTTTTTTAAGAAAATGTCACCTGTAAATCATTTCCCCTTATATAAAATGATCTACCATTTTTCTATTGCTTTTAATAATTTACGTGCTCCTTCACTATACGGTGCAAATGTTTCAAGATGTTCTCTAAACCAACCAAGTGATTTCTCATTGAACAAATCTTTATGCATCGTATTGAGCATTACTTTACAGTTGTATTCATAACAGCTAAACCATTCTGGATTACAAGTTCGCATATATTCAGGAAGGCTTGCATCAATCATCCACATATCATCAATCCCTTTATCTCCTTTAATAGGCGGAAAAGATAATATCCATTCATTGACATCAAGCATACGTTGTAGAAATAACGCCATTTGATTTCTAAACGCATCAGTTGTACTGTTTATCGGAATTATTTTTGATTCTTTATTCATGTTACCAACGATATTTGCTCTTTAACTGTTTAAACACGGGAATATCACAGACTGAGGCAAACAGTAGGATACAAGCCCTTACTTTGATAGCATCCTGTCCGAATATGTCATAAACAGACTTCTCGTTATTAAGCACAGCCTCTGATATTTCTATCAGTCTTTCCCTCAAAATAGGGTGCTCAATGTATGCTTTGGCTTCTTCGCGCCCATTGATGCCATAGAACTGGGCGATCTCTGATTTACCCAGACCTTTCATCTGAGGGAACACATACCATACCCAGTGCCCACGCTTATGTCCGCTCTTCACTTCCTGCAAGGCTTCTGCATAAGTACCTGTACCATCATATAGTCCACCACTATCCTGTGCATGTATGAAACGCAGCAGGTTCTTTTTCTTAGCATCATTCCATTCTTCTTTTTTGACCTCCTTTTCCTTTATATATGAGGTTATATCATAATCTCCATAGAATTCGTATATCTTCTCCTTGAATTTTTCTCCCATTCCAACAGGTACTTCAATTGTAGGAAGTTCATGGCTTAATCCCCAGAATGAGGATCTGGTAATACGTTGTAATGTATAAGGCAGACTTAAATACATAAGGGTGTTTAAGTTGAAATTATCTATTCCTATTCGAGTAACACCTTCTGGTATCACTATTGATTTGGGCTCTAAATGACCTAAAGCATAGTCAGCTATTGCCTTAACGTCATTTGGAATATCGACGTTATCATTCATTCCATATAGGACCTTCTTTTCTTTCTTGTTTATGAGTAAGTTATTCCTTACTTCAAAGTCCTTATTATCTGGTGAGACCTCTAATTTAAGGTGAATAGCATCTTCAAAAGCACCTTCTTCTATCTCAGATACATTAGCAGGAATGTAAAGTGAATCAATCCATGTATGCCTGAATGCCCCCATTTTAATCGTAGTAAGGCTTTGAGGAAGTACAACAGTAAGTTTAGGTTCTGGTTCTGCATCTATTGCTTCTGCATACCCACTTAAACGTAGAGCATAAGCGCCTATAGTAGTTACTCCTTCTGGTATTCTTAATTCACCTCTTTTAGTTATAGGACATCTTAGCAATGTGGCTTTATCATAATCATACAACACACCATTTTCTAAACAGAAATGTTTGTTGCCTTCTGCTAATAGGATATGCTCAGTACCATCACATTCGCCAAATCCTTCATCACCTATACTTTCCAATGTGGATGGCAAATGTAGGGTGATAGCAGGAGCGCAATCAAGAATATAGCCCAAGTTGATTTCAGTTATACCTTCTTCAATAATCAAATTTAATATTCCATGATAACTTCCTAAGATGCCGTATCCGATATATTTCAGTCCTTTGGTGATTGTAAAACTGGCATGTTGAGGTAACCTCATATATTGGAAAGCCTCGTCACCAATAGCGACGACACTTTCGGGTATAATAAAAGATGTAAGTAGGGAATGCTCATTAGGGAATGCCTTCTCACAAATGACCTCCACCCCAGATTTAAGTTGGAATGTATCGGGTACTCCCCATTCAAGGCTCTTTGGTCTTACATACTGCAAGAATTTCTTTCCATCCTTGCTATATAATCCCTTCTGCTCAGCATCCCAAACACCTTCGTCTAAGTCCTGCTGAGTGACTTTTGTCAGCGATTTGTAGTCTATTGGTTCCATCCGTTTCTTCTTATAACTTCTTTAATGATCCTTTCAAACGGAATTCATAAGTAAGATGGTCAAGTGTTCTTTCTCTCTCATCTATCCTATAATTCTTCATAAAGTTTCAAGTTTCTTTAAAAGTTCAATTGCCTTTTCACTATAAGGAGAGAACAATTTACAATGTTCTTTCATGAGAAATAAAGAGTGTTCTCTGAACAAATCCTTAGATAAAGGTAGATTCAAGATTTGCTCAATCTTCTTATTATAATGATTCTCAAATGATTCCGGAATTTGGGATAATTCACCTAATGCTTTAGCTTCTTCAGGAGAGATAGCATTTTCATTAGCATATTTAGTGTTACTTAAAACCGGAAATTGAGCTTGAGTATCATCGTCGAATGGAATATATCCATCGAAATCACCCATGAAACACTCGTAATGGCACATGAATCCACGAACATTTAATTTATCATGGAATTCTTTTAGCTTCTGAAAATAAGTAGCTTTATCAACGACTTCTACATTTTGATATTCATTCTTTGCTTCCATTGTCTGTTATTTAATTTTCATTTCTTTCGTACCAACAAAAGGTCTATCTAATTCTTCATCAGATTTAGCCTTATTTCATCATTCCGTTATCTATCATCCATTCAACAATATTATGGAATGCGTCACCAGCCATAATAACACTACTTGCAGGAAGTCCGAGTTTGTTCAGGCTCACGATCATACTGTATTTAGGCTTATCAGCAGGGAAGTAGCCGCAGAACGCAAGGTGATATTCCGAGACTGTGTTATCTCCTTCATAATATTCATTAACTTGTGAAGTCCCTGTTTTGCCTGCAACTTTTATGCGGTCACTGCCAGCATTACGTCCCACACCCTGACTTACAACATGCTCTAATGTTTGCTGCATCGATGTTACATTCTCACTCTTGGCAATCTGTTCATTGATTACCTCAGTATTGCCAGGAATCAAAGTTGGTTTCACCATTTTACCATTATTGGCAATGGCATTATAGAAAGTCAGCATTTGAATCGGAGCAATTTTTCTATTGTAGCCTATCGCACTCCAGAGAATATCCTTGTTTGCCCAATCGGAATCTTTAGGGGAATTATAGATAGAAGCCCGCAAACCATCTATTCCTTCAATGCTACTTGGCTGTCCGAAACTCATAGAGTCAAGTTTGTTGAAGTAATCCTGTTCATGTCCTTTAAAAAGACTCCAAATCGTCTTACTGATCCCGATATTTGAACTTACTTCTAAAGCACGATCCAATGTCACTTCTCCATAACCACCTCTACGCCAGTTAAAATCTTTTATTATCCGATCATCATCAATCTGCCACACGCCATTACCAGTATTCACTACATCTGACAAATGTGCTTTTCCCGTTTCCAAAGCAATAAGAAGGGATGCCACCTTAATCTGAGATCCTAATTCCTGTTGATAGGCAAAGTTCTGGCTTGGTTGGAATTTTCCCTCAAAGTTACGTTCACGACCAACCATAGCGAGTATTTCTCCTGTTTGGACATTCATAATGATCACCTGACCTTGCAAGCCGTTTATCTCAGTTAGTTTGACATTCAGCATGGAGTCAGCGGCATGTTGTAATGCAGGTGAGATAGTCGATCCTTCTTGGGACATCGGTAATGTATTGTCAGTAGAGCTACACCTATTATATATTATATAGCAGACAATAGAGAGTACCACACAAACGGCAGTTACTATCCATTTCCAAGTATGGCCTTTTCTATTCTCGGTTCCGAGTACCTGTAATTCGTCATTATTCATAGCTTGCCCTCCTTTTCCGATTCAATCAGAGCTTTCAACTGTTTAAGAGCTTCCTTTGATGCCTGTAATGTAAAAGCTTGATTCACTTCCATGTTTGACATTACTAACTGTTGCTTGTTGACATTAATCTTAAAGATGTACGCACGATTAACAATCAATGACTTACCAATTCGGATAAATGTCATAGCCTCTTTGCCAAGCTGTTCTTCCATCATTTGCTGACAATGAGCAAGATTCATTGTGAAGACATTCTCCGTCTTGTCATGCAGTACTATTGTGGAGTAGTTACCACCAGACTCCACGTAAACGATCCTCTCAGGTCTTACCCTAACGAGTTCGTTGGCATTCGATATGATCAGTACTTTGTTGCTCACTATCTGAATTTTTCGGCAAATATAAAGAATTTGACTTAAATATCAATGAATAATGTGCTTTATTTGTATAAAATATGCGTTTGGTTGTATGAAATTGAGGCAACTTCATCAAAGAATGACTTCTGGTGTTATTCCATCATCATTTTTACCTCGTTTTCGAGATATGATATTCTCAACTTATACGGTTTATCGAGAATACTTAACCTTGTATCATTTGTTCTATTTAGTAGATTATCTATCGGATCATTAATCGTTATCCTCATTTTAACCGTTTTAACTATCTGTTGGATCGTCCTTTTTAACATTAGACATTGGTATAAATAGATAGAGTGCTATTAGGCCAATATTGATTACATTGTATAAAAGAGTGAAAATCGTTGCTACAGTGTCCCACACCGTTTCCCAATGATTCACGGCAATAGCAATTCCTAAATCAATGCCTGCAACTATGAATATCATCCAAAGATAAGCATCATAATCCTTTTTTGAAACGAACTTGTTACTATCAGTTAAAGCCCAAACACAACAGGAAACGACAACAGTCAACGCTGAATAAGTGTACAATTTATAGTCTGCCAACTCTATAAGCGTTTTACTGCCAATTTCCATATTTGAGCAAACGATATTCCATGCAATTAGTCCTAACATCAAGTAACCAATAGTGGCTACTATAAAACAGATAAATCCTTTCATAGATTAATAATGTTAGTAATTCACAATTTACAAATCATCAGCACTTGAAAATCTTCCATTTCCAGATTTCTCATATACGAGATTTGACATATATTCCCACGTGTTGTTTGGTAGGCGGATTCTGTTGGCATACATATAACAAGTAACTTGTCCATCAGATATTTTACAACCTCCATCGAAACGGAAAAAATCGTCTGGATAGTAATCCACAAAATCCTCTACAACATATTGAGGATATTTTGTAGCAATTTTCCTTGAAATATCTGTCAAAATGGGATATTTTGACGTATCATCTTTGACGAACTTAATACGATAGAATATGTTATTTTTGTATTCAAAACTAACTTGCCAACCATTGACCCCACCAAAAGAGAGCCCGCCATAATGTAATCCTTCATTCCCTTTAGATGAAGTATATCCATTAATTCGCATTTTATTTGCCACCTGTTCTTTAGTATCACCGAATGAACAATTAAAGAACTTTGTCTGTAACTGTGCAGAAGCATTTAAACAGTACAGAAAAAATAAGGTTATTAAATAGGATAGTTTCATATTTTAAGCACTTTTGTTTTTTAATGAATTACATAGTTTCCATCATAAGTAAATAGAGTAAAATTGGGATCATTTTTAAAGCCATTGTATGCGTACGTATATCCGTCAACAAAACCTTCATTCCATTTTGTTGTTAGCCCATCTTCATCACTCCCATGTTTCTGAATAAAACTTGTGTTCATTGGATTTCCTTGTAACGCATCATTTTTGCCTGCTACGACCCCAGCATTGACACCAGAATGATATGCACGTGCTCTTGCATTAATCAGATCTGTTTCTTTTTGTTTATCTTCACTCTTGCTGTCATAGTTCGTGCCATTTGTTGTTTGGTCAGAGATTGTTGGAGTCCAATCATCATTACTTGGTTGGGGTGCAGGATTTGTAACACTTGGTTGGGGATAATTCGTATTTTGAACATCTTGATTATTATAATCAGAAGTTTTTTTTGCACCATTTCCACAAGACCACAATATACATACGATTGAAGTCAATACTATAAAATTAGTTCTTTTCATTGTGTCAATTATTATGAGTTGTTTTTATAACTTCCTATAGTGAGCAGTAAAACTGTGTCCGCAATTTGGGCATTTATATTTTGCCTCATAATATATAGAAGTGCCAATAGGGCTGGCTTTACATTCTGTTCCACACTTAGGACAATTAGCCCTATGTTTACTTCTTTTTATCGGTACAACTATCATCGCATAGATAGTAAGTCCCAAAACAATAAGTCCAAATATTTCCATATTACAACTATGATTTAAATTTTTTTGCTATCCAGATATTTAAAAAGCTCTGACTTATAATTTGCCTCACCAAGATTAGAATCAATATATGATTGTATCTTTTTCTGAACCTTTTCAACTGCACTCAGATTTTGTCCAAAGAACCTATCCAATGCACCACCATTTGCTTTTTCTACATATTCAATAGTTTTCCGTTTGTCTCTAAAGAAATCTGTAACGGCTGACTCGTATTTTTTGTATTCATTATAAGCATAATTCTCATCACCATAGTGCAAGCTACTCATGCTGTTAAGGCCAGCTTTTGTGTAAGCGATTATCTTGGCATATTCATAATAACGACTGACATCAAGTTCAATTTTCACTTTTACCTTTAAATCAGCAAATTGAAATAATGAAGAGTCTTCTCTAATGGTAACCATCCATCCCTTATAGCTGAACATAATAGGAAACATATAATTTCGAACACTTACTGGCATACAAATAGTTTTATGCTCTCAGTTCCCATGATGAAAGCGGATTATTGTTAAAGAGTGTGGGACTATTGAAAACTATCTTACTGAGGTTCTGGACTACCTGCTACTTGATAATAGACAATAGCCCACACCTTTTCAGATATATTATTCCCATACGGGTACAATAATCCAAACAGTGTGAGCATATTGTATTTATCCCAAGTAGCCGAAATTGTCCAGATTTCAGTAAAGGATAAGCAACAATCGCTCTTTTTTATAAGTTTGAGCCATTAAAACGCGCTACAACACTACGGAGCACTTGAAACTCGCCGCTAATATACGAAAAGAAATTCACATTTAGCACAAAACCTACAAATAATTAGCAATTTTTGATAAAATTGGTTCTGGATCGAAGCAAAACAGTATAAAAAGATAAGGTAGAGCACCATAACGGATGCCCTACCAAACACTGTTAACTATATACTCTCCATAGTTCCAATTTGTCACCAGCAACAAACCAACCTTTGTTTTTGATGTACCAAATTTCTTCTATTCCGTAAGAGTTTGGCTTAACCTCATACTTCACGGAATTGTAAGCATACCACGGTTGTTGAACTGTTTTAATCATTTCTTTGTCATAATCTACTTCTTTGGCTCTTAACGTCACATATATGACTTTTAAACCATATTGTATCTTATGAGTCTCCCAACCGCTATAATTTGGGCTTGTATTATTGATAAGGTAGAAGTATGGATTTAAGAAAACCTCGATAGCCTCAATAAAACAACCTTTTGAACACCATTTAAAACTCATTGTTTGCATAATCTTTTAAAATTTAAAAGGGGAACACCTCATTTCTGAGATATTCCCCAAGTTAGTTAATCAATGAACCATTTATAACGCTCTTCTCCGTGTAGTGCTCCGTTAATACCCATAGCAATCTCTGAGGCATTAAGTGAGCGGTCTAAGAACATATCAATATATGAGGACTTATTTGCACCCGTTAAGAGGTTATAGAAGTTCCACATATTTATATCTGTTCCGTAGCTCCCAAAATCTTCATCTGAGATATAGGACTTTGCCACGTTGTTAATCTGTGTATCAGTTATTAATAAACGTGGTATGTTCCTTTGCAGTCTCATGGGTAAATACTGATAAAGACGCATACGACCAAGAATCTGGCAAAATTGATGCTCTGATAGTGAAGAGTTGCACAGTTGCTGCATCAAATGGATTTGTTTTGCAGGGTTGAACATGTTAAACAGTTCCATAACTCTTTGATACAGTTCTCTGGTACTACTCACTCTTAACTCTCCTTTGTAGCCATCAGTGAAAATACACATATTGCAACATACTGTATTTTTAAATCCGATAGCAACGCGGAATAACTCAGGGACTTTCTTGCTGTAGAGATTCTGCTGATTATATGCTCTTACACCAACAACAGAGAGGAAAAGCCGATTACCGTTTATATCCTGATATATTGTGGGTATATCAACAGAGAATGCACAACGCTCGAAGTACTGTGTTTTGTCAGTTTCTAAAAGCTGGTTTGCAGGCTTGTGGATAGCAGACGGAAAACGACCCTTAATAATGTGTGATGCTCTGATAACAGGACTTTCCACCTCTTCACCCCTGAAAAAGTCCTTTGCAGCCTCTTCGACTGTTCGGATAAACAGAGGGTGTGAAATGGTTAATTCGTTATCTTTAGCAAATACAGGGGTAATACAGTCATTTTGTAACTGTTCTAAAGTCACATCGACTGTGTTGGCTTCAATGAAGTGTTTTGTTCTTTTCAGGACATTCACCTCACTCACTGGCTCGATAATCTCAGCGTCTGAGAAATCGAATCTCTTACCGTTTAGAACGGCTGGCATTAAAACTTGTTCCATAAAAATGAAATTTGAAGTTAATAAAATGTGAATTAATAAGAATAGCCGTAACACTGTATTTTTAAAAAGCATTCTTTCCTATTCAATAATGGGCAGGGGACTTTGGGGGTTCTCTACCAGCTCACAGATCACTTTGTCAAATTTCAATTTAGGGATATGTCGATAGGGGGAGGGGGCTTATATATACAAGTACCCGTACCTGCTTGCTCGTCTCTCTCCCTTGATTTTTCAGGAAGCCCGTATTATCAGTTTTGAACAAAAGGAGTGTTTTTCATTGGTATTAGATTGTTGAGGCTTTTTCCAGAGTACATATTATAAATAGTAAAATCAAGAGGCCAGACACCAAATTCGGAAAAATCCGTAACTTGAATGCCTGGCCGCCTCTGCTCGCTCGAAATTACCTGAACCAGATATTAGCGTTCTTCTTGATTTTGACCTTCGTGACGTCGCTCAGAGTGGCTACAAGATCCCTTACTTTTTCGAGTGCTGGCTCTGGAAGTTTGACATTTCTAGTGCTTTCGCGTCCGATATTAACTTGTCGAGGCTTGCACTGTCTGATCAGTTCTACGAACTCGTCTTTATCGAAATCCATCAAAGGCTCTGCCGTCACCATCGTATAGATACCTCTATCGGCAATTTTTTCCATAGCGGCTGCTCTGGCTTCCATCACAGGAGAGTTACCCATAATGTCAGGGACATAACGATTGGTTTCAAGTGTAGTTGCTACTACTGCGTGCTTAAATACGTGATGGCCTACATATGGTAGTATTCTTGCTGGGTCTTTCGATTGAAACAGGAATACGATGTGTCCTTTTTCGGGCTTGCCTTGGTTAAACCATGCACAGTGATCGAGCACCCTCATAATCCATCCCATCGAAACACCTTCAGCAAAGAGATCGATGGAACTACCAACGAAGATTACCTTACCCTCATTCAGGTTCCTGCTAAACTCCTCTTCAACGAGAACTGGCTCGCATTTGTAATTCTCACTTAGCAGATTCCGCATATAGCAATACTTGCACTGGTGAGGACATATCCCTTTAACTGGATTCCATGTGTGAGTCACGAAATCATACATGTTGCCCTTAGCAACGTTAAGATGCAGATTAAACACCTTTTCTGACATCATTTCATCAAAGAACTGATGTTCTGAATAAAAATCCTTTGTTGTCATAATTGTAATTATTTAATTGAACAAAAATTGTAAATACCATATAAATTCGTTTTTTCTGTAAAAATGTCCCTACACTGCAAATCGTGGAGATCTCAGGAAATAACCTCTCTTCCCCTTGCGCTTTTTCTCAACTGCATCAAAATATTCCCTGATGGTGTGCGAGGTGACGGCTTTCGGGTGCGGAATGTTGAGTGCCAGAAACACTTCTCTCAGATTGCTTCTTATATCGTCAGCGGAATACCATTGCTGGCTATAGAAAGTAGCATTTATCAGTTTGATGGCATCCGTGCTACAGGCATTGTCTTGGTGCTTCTTGATAATGATTGCTTGTCTCAGCCTTGTCACACTATAGTTAAGCTGTTCTATCATATCCTTACCTAACACTTCGTATGCTTCCACTATCAGAGGATCGGCAAACTCCAAGTCTCGTTTGTACTGTAGCTCTGCCTCAGTCTCGCACACTCCAAGCTGTTCAAGTTGAGCGACTATCTCTCTACGCTTCTCCCTGATGGATGCGGTCTTACTCTCGATCTTCAAGCGTTCAAAATCACCCATTTTATAATAATGTGTAGTATGATACACAGTGAAGTAACCACAGGAATTATATACTGTAGCGAGTGCTGTTTTGTCACGATATAGTGATTTTGTAAGCTCTTCGTCTATGTGGTTATCTACGGCATAGAAGTTTATACGCCCGTTCTCGTCGAGGTAATTTGTATAGGGGATAGTTGCTTGCGCCTGCATAAAGGCTTCTTTCTGTTGAGGGGTTGAGGCACTATCGGCCATTGTCCCAAGGTAAGCATATACATTGGCTGCACAACGTAATCCGTCTATAAGACCTTCTTCTGTAGATTCTGGGATCCTATAGTTATAATTACGTATGTGGTATATGTAGTTTACTCCGTTCCTGAATCTACCTATTATCTGTACAGCATCCATGTATGGATCGATCATTGTGTAGTCTGCAATGAAGCAATCCGTAAGCATTACTATGTCTGGTCGCTCGTCCAATTCAATGTCAAGCGCACTATAGAATCGGCTTGTCATCCAATTAAAGTGAGCCATCTTAGACGCTTCCCAATTATCGTATGCAGCTGAAAAGTTCAGTTGCTTATTCAGCTTATCTACGCTCTTTTCGGAGCAAAACACTGCTGATTGTTCCATGACTTCCAATTTTTCCATGAGAGCATAAATCATATCTGTAGAGTTGACAAACAGGAATACGGGTTGCTCTTTGTCTTTTAATAAGTTGACCAATTTCCTTGCGTCCTCCAACACACTGTTAGTAGTCCAGATATAAATATCGTTGTGGAAGTCGAAATCTGGTGTGATCTTGACTACGGTAAAGTCATTGAAGCGTGGATCCCTGAATTTTCTCGGAGGTGTGGCAGATACAATCGCCTTATCCCTGCACTCGAAAAACAAGTCCATTGGTAGAATAATGTCCTGTCTGTAGTCGCAGTCCTTCACCGTCTTCTGGATTTCATCAAACAGAAGGAAGTAGCCATCGAAACGAATGTCTATATCCAGTTCCTCGAAAGCGTCCTGAACTTTACGGAAACTCTCTGGAGTCGTGAGGATCTTAATGTAATTCCCTTCTTTGAGGCTCCGCTCGATATATTCAATGATCTTGTCCTGATAGATACCCTGATATACTCCAAACAAGTTATCGTCCTTATGTATGGCATTATTGACCTTGCCATAAATCACGGGCTTCGTAGGCTCAATAATGATTGAATTTCTGAGAGCCTTAATCTCTGAGTAGGTTGCACCGATCCCCGTTATGGTCTTATTCAGGATGGTGTTGGTCTCAATCACAGGGTAGATGTCGCTAAGGTGTTGCACCTTGCCGTCTATCTTCCTAATTGTTAAAAATCTCGTTTTCATACATTATTAGCAAAGTGTAGAGGGAGATCCTTGCGTCCCACTCTACGGGTTAGACATTAGATGGGCTGCTTCATTTCACGGAGGTAATCCAGATTCTCCTTAGTACGTGGAATGCGGAAGAATACAGTACCCTTGAACATTGCTTTCTGGGCACTGATTTTGTCGTTATACTCACGAAATAGAGGTGTGTACTGCAACTTTTGACCGCCCTCAATGAATTGCTTCAATATGTAGAGTTGGTAATCTTCACCCTCTTTGAGCGTGTCACTCTGCATGGGATCACCTGCGTACTCTAAAACCTCTCCTTTTTCTATATAGCGGACAAGGAAAATGAGCCGTGATCTATTCAACAGATACTTGAAGCCTGCAACATTCTTTGACTCGATCCAAGCATACGGGTGCAGGTCTTTGGTTGTACCGAACTTCACAGAGAGCTTATCGCCTCGCTTCATCATCTTCTCAACTTCGGCCTGTGCGCCAGTATTATCATACGGCTGATCAGCGCCTTTGGAATCCCTGAAGATATAGTTCGAATTACATCTTTTTATTTGCATGATATTTTTTGATTTCATACGGATTATAATTTTTCATGGGACTGTTTGATGAGGTAGTACCCATTGACCTCAGAATCAGCTTTTAACTGGCCAGTCGCTTTTTCTGGGTGCAAATATCGGAAAAATATCAATTCCAAAAGAAGAAAAAGAAGTATTGCTATGAGTACAAAAAGGGCATAAAAAAGTATCTCCAAAATTGAAGATACTGACAGTTAGCTATAAAGATATTCCAATATTAGTAATGCCAAAACTTAAAGGGTTTGTACCTACTGAGGTAGCCTTTAAGCTGATTCTGTTTGTTACCTTTCTCGTTAAGGTCTGTATAAAGTTTCGGATCGTCACATACACTAAATATGTATATCATTCTGGAAATCAAGAGGCTTTTGTCTTTTGAGGCATATATCCCTTTGATAGCTTCCAACTGCTTGACAAATGGGCTTAAATACTCATGGAATAGGTATATCTTAGTTCTTACAGACAAATCTACTTTCTCTATTTCATCAAGTCCATAGCTATTAGGCGACAAGCATTTTTCATTGGCAATCTCTGGTAAATAGTTAATAAGAGCGTCACAAAGGGCTGCTAATGCAAATCCATTATCGACATTTATGGTCTTGCTTCCATCGATCTTAAATTGTAAATTCGCTGATTTTTCTGGAGATAGCTTTTTTAATTCATTTGCAAGGCTTTCCAACTGTTCCAGTCCTGACTTCGGAAACACGAAAGCGGTCTTACATTCACCGTCCACTCTCCACTTGATAAACAGGCATAGGTACCAGAACTTAGAGCTGTCAAGCCCGAAAGCTCTCAGTGTATCTTGAACGTCTGGACTTTCATATAAATCCATCCTTATGCTTTGGGTATCTATCTTCCCATCATTGCAGTCACTTGCGAAACGGAACGGTTGAAGGTGTGGTGTGCTATTATAGCTTCCATCTGGGTTAATATCGGTCATAGTCTCACCCATCATGTCCGATACTCTATTGACATAATCAAACAGTGGCTCACTTTCGTAATAAGCCCATTCATCTTCGTGTCTCGGTAGCGGTTCTATCATAACGTTTAAATTTTCGGCTAAGGTATAAAAAAACTCCCACCTACGCAAATGTAAATGGGAGTTATTAGCAATTATTAGCCAAAAACGTACTTCACAACCTTGGCATTAGCCTTGTTTTCGTTCACGAAGTCTCGTTCAATGTAGATGTCAGTTACTCGCATGGATTCATCTATGTGGTTTAGGGCTTCATGTACTACATATTTATCTATGCCTACTTTATTAAGGGCGATAGTAGCCCATGAGTGGCGGGCGGCATAATATTCAAGGTCTAACAAGTTCAGCTTGTCGCCAATGGTTTTCAACCCCATATTGATAGCCCGATTGAAATTCTTATCCGTATTATATAGTAGGTGGAACTTGAAAACACGTTGTCCTGTCTTATCCCTGTATTTCTCAAATAGTGGCTTCAAAAATGAAGGTATTATTACTTCCATCTTCGCCTTGTCGAGTCTTCTGTCTGTTGTTTTTGTACGATAGTAGGTAATGGTATCATCGTTGAACTCCGTACAGTTGAATAGATCTGCTGAGTTCATCCCGATTAAACAGAATGAGAGGATAAAACAGTCCTTAGCCAGATTAGCTATGCTTTCTCGTTTCAGCGTTCCGTCTTTCTTACATTCATAAGGGTACTGCCAAATGCTTCTTATTTGATCGGGAGTTATAGCCCTCTTACGTGTAGCCTGTTGTTTCGGAATTACGACATATTCAAATGGTGAGTTTGTGATGCGGATTATGTTGCGGTCATAATCATTGTATTTCTTCTTAGCCTCATTGAACAAATGGCGCAGGCTTCCAAGGTAAAGTGAAGTACTGCGGTCGGACGGTACTCGTTTACCAGACTTCATTAGTGTTTTTGCCCGTTGATTACTTTGCTTTTTCAGATAGTCCATGAAACCATTTAATATCTGAGCTGTAAGTTTAGAGGCATCAAGATGATCTGTGCCTATATAAGTGATAAAAGCGTTCAGGGCAGACTGGTAGTTTTTCTTGCCTTTAATTGTAGTAGTGGATATCCACCATTGGCAGAACTGAATAAAGTCAACTGGCTTATGTCTTTCCTCGTCAGCTTTAATCATTTCTATAATATCTTCCAATGTGAAATGATGAGCATCTACCTGTAGTTTGTCGCACATCTCCTTATAGGTTTCTACAAGTTTGTCAACCTTCTGTTTGAGGATTGTTCCTTCCTTAAAAGAGAGGGATTTTGTGAGGTCTTCAGGACTTGCAAATAGGCTTGTAGATAGCCTTTTTACCTTCCGATTGTACGTAAAACATAGCTTTACGTTGTACTTGCGGTCAACACGTAAACCGTCTTTTTTCACCATT
>OCTW013413327.1_pt1 | contig 15485 bp, 16 predicted proteins | sample 1539671 | NCBI WGS metagenome assembly OCTW01 (sample SAMN02144230, study PRJEB22623) | gut metagenome | biome: sheep rumen | host: Ovis aries | place: New Zealand
GTAAATCTTCATGAATCTGGCATGAATGACGCGCAACGGATAAATGACAGTTTTACGACGATTGACGTTAAATCACATAGAACGTAAATCCTCATGAATCTGGCTTGTATGACGCGCAACAGATTAATGATCGATTTACGACGATTGACGTTTAAAACACATAGAACGTAAATCCTCATGAATCTGACTTGTATGACGCGCAACAGATTAATGATGGATTTACGACGATTTACGTTAAAACACATAGAACGTAAATCTTCATGAATCTGGCATGAATGACGCGCAACAGATTAATGATCGATTTACGACGATTTACGTTAAAAACACATAGAACGTAAATCCTCATGAATCTGACTTGTATGACGCGCAACAGATTAATGATAGATTTACGACGATTTACGTTAAAAACACATAGAACGTAAAACCTCATGAATCTGGCTTAAACTATCGTCTGTCGCTCGACCTTGTCGCTTTGCTTGCAAAGAACCCCTGAAACTCCTGAAACTCCTGCAACTCCTATAGCAAGACTCCCGCGACCATAGAAAAACAACAGGGACACCCCCTGAGGAATGTCCCTGTTGTTGTGTAGTCATGCAAAACGATGATTACTCCTTGACGCGCTGCAGATAGCTGCCGTCGCGGGTGTCCACCTGCACGAGCTCGCCTTCCTCGATGAAGAGAGGCACGCGGATTTCCACACCCGTCTCCAGTGTTGCCGGCTTTGTGGCATTGGTGGCGGTGTCGCCCTTGATGCCCGGCTCGCTGTGAGTGATGCGCAATACTGTCTTCACAGGCATTTCGGCATAGAGGATGGTGTTGGTGTCGGCATCGCTGACCACCTCCACGACATCGCTCTCCTTCATGAAGTCAACGCCGGTGATGAGATCCTTCGAGATAGGAATCTGGTCGTAGGTCTCCTGGTTCATGAAGATGAAGTCCTCGCCCTCCTGATAGAGATACTGGTAGGGGCGGCGCTCCACGCGCACGTCTTCGAGAGCCTCGCCGATGTTGAAGCGCTTCTCAAGCACACGTCCGCTAACGACGTCCTTCAGCGTTGTGCGCATGATGGTGTTGCCCTTGCCCGGCTTCACGTGAAGGAAGTCGATGCAGAAGTACAGCTTTCCGTCCATGCGGATGCATGTACCTTTCTTAATGTCTTGTGATTTAATCATAATGCAAATATATATCTAATTAATTTAATTATTATCCTTTTTGCTCAAATCCGAGTGCAAAGGTAGTAAGAATTTAGAAAAAAACATAAAAGTTTAGCGTAAAAGTTGCATAAATCTTTGCTATTTAAAAAATTATGTGTACTTTTGCACCCTCAAAGAGCAGCATTGTGCCTGCACGAGACTGATATAACAACAAAATAATAAAGATAAGGAACAATGAAAAGAACATTTCAGCCGCACAACCGCCGCCGCGTGAACAAGCATGGTTTCCGTGAGAGAATGGCAACGAAGAACGGCCGTCGCGTGCTCGCCGCACGCCGTGCCAAGGGACGTAAAAAACTGACAGTTTCTGACGAGAACCACGGCAAGTAAACCTTGCGGAAGGCATTTCTCAATGGAAGACAATGAGAAAACAGGAAGAAGTAAGACAAACGTTTTGCTTCTTCCTGTTTTTTTTGTGTGAATGGATTTCGTCACTTGGCGAACTGTTTTCTCTATGCCGGCTTTGGTAGCATTGGTCTTGATTCCAGGAATCCCGCAAAGAGAGAGGGAAAGTCTATTGTCCATACTCCCACACTCCTACACTCCCACACTCCCAAACAGCTGACAACAACCGAATCGTCAACTACCTTATCATTCCTCCGTCGGTGCAGAACGTATTTTTATTTGGCGTTTAAATCACTTCTTCTTGGCAACTTTTCTTCGTTTATTTGCCGAATTTTCTGCGTGGTTGCTCCGTCTTGGCAAAAAAAGAAACAAGTTTCTTTGTTATGCGGCCGACTTTTCGTAACTTTGCACCCAAATGTAGCCAACTTCCAAAAGGGAGTGGGCCTAACCACTAACGACCACGTCATGAAGACAAGTACTTTCTTTAGGAAGATTTTCAGCCCGATGCTCTGGCTCAACCTTTTGGCCATGGCATGCGTGACGGTGGCGCTGTGCTTCGGCGTGAAGTATGGAATTGACTTCTATACGCACCACGGTGAGAAGATACGCGTGCCAAACATCCGAAACAAATCGTTTGCCGACGCCGAGAAGATTCTCGACAATGCCGGCCTTGAGATTGCCATCAGCGACACAGGCTACGTAAGGGCGTTGCCGCCAGACTGCATTCTCGAGCAGAGCATCGTGCCCGGAACGGTAGTGAAATCGGGGCGCGTGGTCTATGTTGTCATCAACGCTTCGAGCACGCCCACGCTGACCATCCCCGACGTCATTGACAACAGCTCCTACCGAGAGGCGCGCGCCAAGCTCGAGGCCATGGGCTTCAAGGTGGGCGAACCGCAGTATGTGAACGGAGAGAAAGACTGGGTCTATGGCATCAAGGTGAAAGACAAGCTGGTGGGCAACGGCCAGAAGGTGAGCATCGACGCTCTGCTCATCATTCAGGTGGGCGACGGATTGCGAGGCCTCGACGACTCGGTGAACTACACCACACCTGTATATGAAGGCTTCGAAAACCAGGAAGACTACCACTACAGACCGGAGCCCGACGAGCCCGAGGTCGACGACATGGAAGAGGAGGACGACTTTGAACCCGTGCCCGAGACCGACGACTTCGTGCCAGTGCCAGAAGAAGAGCCATGATGACTGCAGAAGACTATCTGGACGACATCGACGAGCTGGAGGCACTGGAGGAAGAACCACAGGCCGACGGCCAGCTCTATGAGCACTTCCGTTTTGAGGCCGACCGCGGACAAGTGCCCACACGTGTCGACAAGTTCCTGCTCGAACACCTGCAGCACAGCAGCCGCAGCCGCATACAGAAAGCGGCAGAGGCGGGCATGATACACGTCAACGGGTCGCCCGTGAAAAGCAACTACAAGGTGAGACCGTCCGACGTGGTGACGCTCATGATGGACCGTCCTCGCCACGACGACACGATAGAACCCGAGGACATTCCGCTGCAAGTGGTCTACGAAGACGACGCACTGATGGTGATCGACAAACCCGCCGGCATGGTGGTGCATCCGGGATGTGGCAATCACCACGGCACACTGGTCAACGCCATCGCATGGCATCTGCGCAACCTCGCCTCATACGACCCCAACGACCCCGAAGTGGGACTGGTGCACCGCATCGACAAAGACACCAGCGGACTCCTGGTGGTGGCCAAGACTCCCGAGGCCAAGTCCATACTCGGAAAGCAGTTCTACAACAAAACCACACACCGTTCATACAACGCGCTGGTGTGGGCCAACTTCACCGAAGACACGGGCCGCATCGAGGGCAACATCGGCCGCGATCCCAGAGACCGCCTGCGCATGGAGGTGTTCAGTCCAGAATCGGGCATCGGGAAGCCTGCCGTCACCCACTACCGCGTGATGGAGAGATTCGGCTACACAACACTGGTGGAATGTGTGCTGGAAACAGGACGCACGCACCAGATAAGGGCGCACATGAAGCACATCGGTCACCCGCTCTTCTGCGACGAACGCTATGGCGGCTCCGAGATTCTGCGCGGCGAGCGCTCATCCACCTACAAGGCATTCATCCAGAACTGCTTCAAGCTCTGTCCGCGACAGGCACTCCACGCCCGCACACTGGGATTCGTACACCCCACAACCGGACAGCAGATGGACTTCAGCAGCGAGCTGCCGGCCGACATGGAGGCACTCATCAGCAAGTGGCGCGCCTTCATTGCCGGCACACGACGCGACGTCTGACCGCCGTCTGCCATCGTTTAGCATTTATAGTTTATCATTTATAATACATCATTTATCATTTAGAGGCAAAGCCTCGCAAAAGATATGAACTTCAAAAGAAACATAGCCATCGTCTGCGGTGGCGACTCATCAGAGTACGCCGTGTCCATGCGCTCGGCGCAGGGCCTGTACTCCTTCTTCGACAAAGAACGCTATAACGTATACATCGTCGTAGTGCGCGGCCAGGACTGGCACGTCAACCTCAACGACGGAACAACAACCCCCATCGACCGCAACGACTTCTCGTTCAAGGAGAACGGCGAGCTGGTGATGTTCGACTATGCCTACATCACCATTCACGGCACTCCGGGCGAGAACGGAATCCTGCAAGGCTACTTCGAGCTGATACACCTGCCCTACAGCACCAGTGGCGTGCTCGTGGAAGCCATGACCTTCGACAAGTTCGTCCTGAACCAATACCTGCGCGGCTATGGCGTCAGCGTGGCCGACTCTCTCCTCATCCGAAAGGGCTACGAAGAACTGGTGAGCGACGACGAGATTGAAGAACGCATCGGCATGCCCTGCTTCGTGAAGCCTGCCGCCGACGGCAGTTCGTTCGGCGTGAGCAAGGTGAAGAACAAGGACCAGCTGGCACCCGCCATCCGCAAGGCCCTCATGGAGAGCGACGACGTCATGGTGGAAAGCTATCTCGAGGGAATGGAAATCTCCATCGGATGCTACAAGACCAGAGAGAAGACCGTCGTGCTGCCACCCACTGAGGTGGTCACGTCCAACGAGTTCTTCGACTACGACGCCAAGTACAACGGACAGGTACAGGAAATCACACCCGCACGCATCTCCGAGGAGACCACCGAGCGCGTGAAGCAAATCACCAGCCACATCTACGACATCCTGCACTGCAACGGCATCATCCGCATCGACTACATCATCAGCAAGGAAGGACGCATTTCGATGCTGGAGGTGAACACCACGCCCGGAATGACCGCCACAAGCTTCATTCCCCAGCAAGTGCGCGCCGCAGGACTCGACATCAAGGAGGTGCTGACCGACATTGTTGAAAACCAGTTTAAATAAGATATGGTGAACAGCGAACTCAGACAATTCGACGCCATCCGACCCTTTGAGCCCGAAGAACTGCCAGCCGCCTACGACCGCCTGCTCAGCAACCCGCAGTTCCTTCAGGTGCTGGCCTACCTCTATCCGCAGGTGCCGGCCGAGGCCATTGGGCAGAAGATGCGCGCGTGCCACACGAACCTGGAGTTCCAGAAAGCCTTCTGCTACACCTTCCTCAAGGACCTCATGGCGAAGGTCAGCTCCGGAATGGACATGGACGTGGAGAACATCGACGTGAAGAGCCGCTACACGTTCGTAAGCAACCACCGCGACATCGTGCTCGACTCAGCGCTCCTCGACGTGCAGCTCGTGGAGGCAGGCTTCGACACCACCTGCGAGATTGCCATCGGAGACAACCTGCTCACGCTGCCGTGGGTGAAAGACCTGGTGCGCGTCAACAAGTCGTTCATCGTGGAGCGTTCTCTGTCACCGCGCGAGATGCTCATGGCCAGCAAAAGGCTCTCGGAATACATGCACCTCGTGGTCGGCAAGAAGAACGACAACGTGTGGATAGCACAGCGCGAAGGACGCGCCAAGGACAGCAACGACCGCACACAGCCCGCCATCCTGAAGATGATGGCCATGGGCGGAGAAGGCTCACCGCGCGAAAGGCTCCGACAGCTGCACATCGTGCCACTGGCCATCAGCTACGAGCTCGACCCTTGCGACTTCCTGAAAGCACGCGAGATGCAGCTGCGACGCGACGTGCAGGGATGGAAGAAAGGACCCACCGACGACATCGTCAGCATGCGCACAGGCATCATGGGAAAGAAGGGATACGTGCACTACCACTGCGCACCCTGCATCGACGAATGGCTCGACAGCCTGCCCGAAGACACGCCTAAGGCCGCGTTCTTCGACATCGTGGCGGCACACATCGACCAGCAAATACACCTCAACTACCGCCTCTACCCCAACAACTACGTGGCCTTCGACCTGCTGAACGACACGCAGGCCTTTGCCGACCACTACGACGACGGACAGCGAGCAGCGTTCGAGGAGTATCTGGAAGGACGTCTGGCACTCATCAACGACGTACCGCAGAAGGACGAGACGTTCCTGCGTGAGCAGATTCTCACCATGTATGCCAACCCGCTCATCAACAACCTAGTAGCCCAGTAAGCCGATGTTCCGACACCCCTACCTGTTCCTCCTGTTCCTGCTGGCCGCATGCACCACCGAGTCATACGAATCTGGCGACAGCAAACTCTCGCAGATGCGGGCGGACTTCGTCGTGGCCTACACCAACAGCAAGGCGCAAGTGGTGAGCGCCATGACCGACGACGGCGACTCATTGCTCTTCGATGCGCCCGCCACTCAGAAGTGGATCGCAACGCCCGACTCCACCTACCGCCTGCTGCTCTATTACGAACCGGCAGAGAACGGGAAGACGCACCCCATGTATTTCAACCAGATGCTCACACTCAACCTGCGCAAGACGCCCAAGCCCGCGCAGCAAAAGACCGACCCGCTCACACTGACAAGTGCCTGGATGAGCAAGAACCGCAGGTTCCTAAACATGGGACTGGTGCTGAAGACCGGCGCCCACGAGCAGAAAGCACTGCAGACGCTCGGCGTGTGGTGCGACTCCATCGAGGTGCGCGACGACAAGACAAGGCGCATCAGGCTCACGATCTACCACGACCAAGGCAACGTGCCCGAGTACTATTCGGCCAAATACTACGCCAGCATTCCCATCGGCAGCTTCAACCTGAGCCAAGGCGACGAGATAGCACTCTCCGTCAACACCTACGAAGGCCCGGCCACCTATACCATCGCCTATTGAGGTCAGCTCATGGCGACGATGACAGAGACACCTGCCGGCAGACAGTTTTACATCAACCCACATCGCCCAATGACGACCGCAGAGCAAGCCGTCAACGGGCGTTTCTTTTTTAAGACATACCACCCATGAACAGCCAACAACCGAGGTATTCCATCATCGTTCCCGTCTACAACCGTCCCGACGAGGTGGACGAACTGCTGCAAAGCCTCTGCGAGCAGACCGTGAAGGATTTCGAAGTCGTCATCGTTGAGGACGGCTCAAAGACGCCTTGCAAAGACGTGTGCCAGAAATATGAGGGCCTGCTCGACCTGAAATACTTCGACAAGCCCAACAGCGGACCCGGCCAGAGCCGCAACTACGGCGCCGAGCGCTCGCGGGGCGACTACCTGCTGGTGCTCGACAGCGACGTGGTTCTCCCGCGCACGTATATAGAAGAGGTGTCGCGCGAGCTCGACCAAAAGCCCGTCGATGCCTTCGGAGGGCCAGACCGGGCACACCCCTCTTTCACCCCCACGCAGAAGGCCATCAGCTACTCCATGACGTCGTTCTTCACAACCGGCGGCATCCGCGGCAGCAAGAAAGGTGCACTCGACAAGTTCTTCCCACGCTCGTTCAACATGGGCATCCGCCGCGACGTCTACCAGGAGCTGGGCGGTTTCTCGAAGATGCGCTTCGGCGAAGACATCGATTTCAGCTACCGCATCGTGGAGGCTGGCCATCAGACGCGCCTGTTTCCCGACGCCTGGGTGTGGCACAAGCGGCGCACCGACCTCCGCAAGTTCTTCCGGCAAGTCTACAACAGCGGCATCGCACGCATCAATCTCTCCAAGCGCCATCCCGGCACAATGAAGCTGGTGCATCTCCTTCCCATGGTGTTCACCGTGGGCGTCTGCCTCCTCGTTCTCGTCTCTGCCATCGGCCGTGCCCTTATGCACTTCGATGCGACACACGCCAGCACGTGGCGCTGGGTGTTCCTGTTGCCCTGGCTCCCCATCGTGCTCTACAGCCTCCTCATCTTCATCGACTCCGCCATCCACTACCGTAGCGTCGGCATCGGCCTGCGCAGTGTCGCCGCCGCCTTTACGCAGCTCATGGGCTACGGCTTCGGATTCCTTGAGGCATGGTGGAAACGCTGCGTCAGGAAACAAGACGAATTCACCGCCTTCGAACATAATTTCTACAAATAAAACCGCCGTCCTCCGACAAGAAAACCGCCATTCTCCGACAAGAAAACCACCGTTCTCCGACGAGAAAACCGCCATTCTCCGACAAGAAAGCCGCCGTTCTCTGACGAGAAAACCGCCAGTTCTTGTAAACGATTCCATTGGAATCGTCCAACAAATCCATTGGTTTTGTTGAACAATCCCATTGATTTCGTTCAACGATTCCATTGACTTTGTTTCCAGAAACCGTCAGTTTCACTCGCAAAAACCAACAATCTGACGCCCTGAAACTGCCGAGAAACCCCTTCGCTCTTACCAAGGCCTGCGGCGCAACGCGAATATCCACGAATGCTCATGTAATGTTCGTTTCGCCTTTGCTCAACGTCAGTTGCATGCATCTATGGTAGTGTCAAATCAGCATATCCGCCCGTTTCATCTTCATTTCTTCTCTACAGACTTGCGGGCAGACACGCCGATCCGCCCCGACACCATCACCCCTCGCCCACCCTTTCACCGCCCAGCTACCGCCGACACGATGCGCAGCTGCTCCCCTCCCATTTCAGGGGAGGGGCAGGGGTGGGGTTATCACTTCAAATCCCAAATGTGAACTGTTACATCAAATTGGACCTTCTACTGCCGAAACTTGAAGAAAAAGTCTATAAAAAGGGCGAAAATGTTTGGGGGTTCACGCAAAATGTTGTACATTTGCAGGCGACTCGCTAAATAGAATCTATTAAAAAAGAACACTATGGACTTTGTAAAAATCTTATTGAGACTATTAGGTGTTGCCAAAGATCATTTTGACAACGAACTGGAAAATGAGAGACCCGTGCAGCAGGCACGACCACAGCAGCGTCCCTTTGAGCCGACAGAGGAAAGGGAGAAGACGGACGCTGAGTGGGTTGACTATTTCAGAAACATCCTGCGGAACGACTTCTCGTCATTCAGCATCAGGGAGAATGTGCCGGTAACCGACTTGGCCGGAAATGCCAACGACGAGGCACAGCTCTATACGACTCGCCCCACACAGGCATACAAGGCAGAATGGGGACAGCCCTACTCCTTCGTGCTCGAGACGGGCGGAAAGCCGAAGGCTATCGTCATGCTCGGCAAAGGACACAGCCACGACGAGAACGTCAAGTACCTGATTGCGAGGATGTATGCCGAGAAGCTGAATCTCCCCTACATCAACTTCTACACGCAGATGCCCAACGAACGAAACTATGTCATCGGGCGCATCCGCAAGTTCCTGAACTAAGAACCATGGAAAAAGGGGATGCAGCATGGCTGCGCCTGCAAAGGAGGCAGCCTTGTCCACTTTTCGTGTTTTGCAGGCTGGCAGGGCAAGGTATCCTCTGGTGAACCGCAATTTTGCGGATTCAAAACGCTCCCCTTTTTCTTTTTTTCATCATGGAAAGCATCATCACCCAACTGTCGCGGCAAGACATCTGGGACGAGTTTCTTGCCTACCGGCTGATGAAAGGCCGGCTCAACTGGCATGAGTTTGTCGAAGCCGATCGTTTCGTAGAACATGAACAGTATCTTCACCTGGTAGAAAGGTTGATGCAGGGTGAAGGCTTGGGCGTTCCCACGAAGATGATTGTCAACAAGATGGGAACGGGCAAGAAACGGGTGGTCTACAGTTTCACGCCCGAAGAGATGATGGTGCTCAAAGTCATTGCCTTCAAGCTCTACGACTACGATGATTTCTTTGCTCCCAACTGCTACGCCTTTCGCAGAGGAAAGAAGGCACACGACGCCGTCATCAGCATCAACAGAGCCGTTGGCGGACAAAGGATGTGGGCCTACAAGCTCGACATCCACGACTACTTCAACTCCATCGACATAGAGATCCTGCTCCCGATTCTGGAGGAGATGATGGCCAACGACCCTCCGCTGTTCCGTTTCTTTCAGAAGATGCTGACCGACGACCGCGCCGTCTACAATGGGGAGACAATCCACGAAAGTCACGGCGTGATGGCCGGAACGCCCACTTCGCCCTTCCTGGCCAATGTCTATCTGAAAGAGGTTGACAAGCACTTCCACGATGCCGGCGTCACCTACGCCCGCTACTCCGACGACATCATCATGTTTGCGCCCGACCTTGAGACGCTGGAGGAATACAGGAGGAAGATGGCGGTTTTTCTCAGACGATACCGGCTTGAAGTAAACCCCGACAAGGAAAAAATCTACTCGCCCGACGAGGCCTACGAGTTTCTGGGATTCAAGTGCCACGGCCACAGCGTGGACATCTCTGAGGCTGCCAAGAAGAAGATGAAGGGAAAAATCAGGCGCGCCACAAAGGCGCTGCTACGCTGGCGCAACACGAAACACATGGAAGCCGACAAGGCGATGAAGGGACTCATCAGCCGTTTCAACCGCAAGTTCTTTGAATACGACGACGACGATGCCCTCACATGGTCGCGATGGTTCTTCCCCATCATCAACCAGACCGACGGCCTGAAGGAAATAGACCACTACCTTCAGCAAAACATCCGTCATCTCAGCACGGGCAAGCACGGCAAAGCCAACTACAGGACAGACTACGCCAAGCTCAAGCAGCTGGGCTACAGAAGCCTCGTCAACGAGTTCTATCTTTGGAAAGAAGAGGCAAAAACTGAGAGACAAACGTAGGAAGGCCTCGCGATGTTTATGTTGTGGCATTGCCTAACAGCGTTTGTTAGGAATCGGAATAATGTGCAGTTTTAGTTATAAACCCCACCCCTGCCCCTCCCCTGAGATGGGAGGGGAGCCGCTGCGCATGGTGTCGGCGGTAGCCATTCCCCTCCCATCTTAGGGGTGGGGTATCTATAAAAAGATGGACACCGCACGCCAACAAAAACAAACATCAATCACAAAAACGAAGGAATTCGTCCAAAAAAAACGAGAAGAACACTTGTTCTTTCGCGGATTATTCGTACTTTTGCAATCATCCCCGCAACGCATCTCTAAGTATCCTGAGAAACAATGATGGAAGAACAGAAACTGAATATCAACCAGTGGGCGGAAGAAGACCGGCCGCGCGAGAAGCTGATGAGGCTGGGAGCCGAGGCGCTGAGCAACGCTGAACTGCTGGCCATCCTGATTGGTTCGGGCAGCACCAAGGAGAGCGCCGTCGACCTGATGAAGCGCATCCTCAGCGACTGCAACAACAATCTGAACACGCTGGGCAAGATGTCCATCGCCGACCTGTGCCATTACAACGGCATCGGTGAGGCGAAGGCCATCAGCGTGCTCGCCGCCTGCGAACTGGGCAAGCGCCGACAGCTGGAGAAAGCACAGGAGCGCCAGCGCATCGACTCCGCCACCGCTATCTACGAAATGATGCACCCACTGATGCAGGACCTCAGCACCGAGGAGGCCTGGGTGCTGCTCATGAACCAGAACTACAAGCTCATCAAGCGCGTCCGCATCTCACGCGGCGGCATCAGCGAGACGGCCGTCGACGTGCGCATCATCATGAAAGAGGCACTGCTGGCCAACGCCACCGTCGTGGCACTCTGCCACAACCATCCCAGCAACAACATCTCGCCAAGCCGCGACGACAACAACCTGACCGACCGAGTGAAGAAGGCCTGCGACTTCATGCGCATCTACCTGCTCGACCACGTCATCATCACCGACGGCGCCTACTTCAGCTACCGCGAACAAGGGCGGCTCTGAGGGGTACAACACAAGACCAAGAAGAAATACCATATCACACAAAGCCGCACTGGTATTCTTCCCCCATCGCCCTTTCTTGCGCGTCTTTCCTGCATGGAAAATGAAAAAACTTCATCCATCTGGCTTATAAATCATGAATTTTGTGTATATTTGCAAGCAGAAACAAGAAAAGAAAGGAACAACAATGGCAACAATGACTTTACCCCGACAACTGATCGTCACCGTCGACAACGATGTGAATATAGGCAACGTGACGAGAGCTATTCGTATGCTCCGAGGCGTGACTTCCATCAAACCAGCAAAAAGAACTGCAGCGGAAAAGCCCCGCCTTTATGATCCAGAAACAGGCAAATACCTTAACAACTCGACCATGAAGGCGATTGAAGATGCTCGCAAAGGTAAAGGGATTGCCTTCACAGGCAGTTTCGAGGAGTTCAAAAAATGGGCGGATGAAATATGATAAGCAATGGCAAGATACGAAGTAAAGCCAACAAGACAGTTCCGACGCGACCTGAAACTGGCCAAGAAACGCGGCCTTATGCTGAGTGACCTTTTTGATGTCGTGGAGAAGCTTTCCAACGACAAACCACTTGACGAGCACTGCCGTGACATGATCTTCACGGCGACTATCAGGGCTATCGTGAATGCCACATCAACACCGACTGGTTGCTGGTGTATGAGAAAGACACCGAAATACGCATTTTGTCTCTTTACCGCACAGGCACACATTCCGACCTTTTCAGTAATGGCAAGAAAAGATAGCCAGTTAACATTAACTTAAGAAGAAACAACAGCCACATGACACAAGAAGAAAAGACAAAGATAGAAGAGCGCATCGTGGACGTCATCAAGACGGTGTACGACCCGGAGATACCGGTGAACATCTTCGACTTAGGGATGATATACAAGATAGACGTACAGGAAGACGGCAACGTGGATGTAGACATGACGTTCACCGCCCCCAACTGTCCCGCCGCCGACTTCATTCTCGAAGACGTGCGGACAAAGATCGAGAGCGTGGAAGGGGTCAACGGTGTGAATGTGAATCTCGTTTTCGAACCAGCATGGGACCAAAGCATGATGAGCGAGGAAGCCAGGGTGGAGCTGGGGTTTGACTAACAAGTGAAAAGTGATAAGTGAAAAGTGATAAGTACAAATCACGGGATTATCATGACAAACGAGAAAGGTTATTTCCTAAAAGACAAATCGGAGGCTTTCGCCTTCCGGATTATAAAACTGAATAAATACCTGATAAACGTAAAAAGAGAATGTATTCTGTCGAAACAAATACTGCGCAGCGGCACCAGCATCGCAGCAAACATAGCGGAAAGCAAAGATGCCCAAAGCACAGCCGATTATATCAGCAAACTTAGCATCGCCCTCAAGGAAGCCAATGAAACAAACTTCTGGGTGAACAGTCTCTATGAAGGCCATTATATCAACGAAAGAGAGTTTGAATCTTTAAATAAAGACTCTGTGGAGATGATAAAGCTTCTGGTCAGCTCCATCAAAAAGGTGAAGTCCAGAGCAGGCCTCCTATAAACGTAACCACACTTATCACTTGTCACTTATCACTTATCACTTGATGAAAAAGGTTTATTTCCTCTCCGACGCCCATCTCGGTTCATGGGCCATCCCGCACCAAAGGATGCAGGAAAGGCGACTCGTGCGCTTTCTCGACGATATCAAGCACAAGGCTTCGGCCGTTTACCTGCTTGGCGACATGTTCGACTTCTGGTACGAATGGAAGTACACGGTGCCGAAAGGCTACACGCGATTCCTCGGAAAGATTTCGGAACTGACCGACATGGGCGTGGAGGTGCACTACTTCACCGGCAACCACGACATCTGGATGTACGGATATCTCGAACAGGAGTGCGGCGTCATCCTTCACAAGCAGGCGCTGACCACGGAGATCTTCGGCAAGGTGTTCCTCCTGGCGCACGGCGACGGCCTCGGCGACCCCGACAAGAAGTTCAAGTTCATTCGGTGGATGTTCCACAACCGCCCGTGCCAACGTCTCTTCTCGACCCTCGTCCATCCGCGATGGGCCATGTGGTTCGGACAGACATGGGCCAAGTACTCGCGGCTGAAGCGCGCCGACGGAAAGGAGCCGCCCTACATGGGTGAGGACAAGGAGCCGCTGGTGCTCTACACGAAGGAATACCTGAAGACGCACCCCAACATCGACTATTTCATCTACGGCCACCGACACATCGAGCTCGACATGATGCTCTCGCGCAAGACACGCATGATGATTATCGGCGACTGGATATGGCAGTTCACCTACGTGGTGTTCGACGGCGAGCACATCCTGCTCGAAGAATACGTCGAGGGCGAGAGCAAGATGTAGCGGCATCGCTCAACTTTCGCAAGCGCTGCTTGCTTCAGTTTTAGAGGTGAGTGGTGAGAGGTTAGAGGTAAGAGATGACCAATTATAGATACATAATTAACAACATTAATCATTCAACCAATATGAAAAAGTCAATTACTATCCTGCTGTTGGCCATGCTGATGGGCGTGACGACGGCAACGGCCGAAGACCTGTACGTGTATGTGGCCGGAAAGAAACTGAATGTCAGTACGAACTACACGAATGTCACTGAGGGGCTCGTAAGTGGCAGCTACACCTTTTACAGCAGTTCAAAGAGGCTGGTGCTCAACAATGTCACCATCGAACGTGACGGAACGAATAAAAACGCCATTGACAGCAACCTGCCGGGTCTGAGAATTGAATTTGTGGGTACAACCAACATCAAGACAGGCGACGATGCACTGGCCTTGCGCGCACAAACTGACCTGCATGGCCAGGGAACGGTGAACATTAGGAGCACCAGCGGCATGGCCGTCCACATTTTCAACACTACTTCGGTGAGCTTCCGTGGAGGCAACTGGACACTGAAAGGAAAAGGAGGCATTGTCGGAAAGACAGGAGACCAGACCGTGTCGTTCTACGACAACGTTGCCAACTACCCATTCGTCCTCTCCGCCAACGGCTCCGACGGCAGTGTCTGGGACGCAAAGCTTAACTTCTACAACAACTTGAGCATCTGCAACCCACTCAATGCCAGCTACAACAGCAGCGAGCATGCCGTATGTTATACTAACAGCACCTCGCGTGTAAAAGGCGAGGATGTCATCATCGGTATACCGGCATTCCAGCTGGGCAATAAGGGATATGCTACAAACCAGACGGAAATCAAGGGCAGCAACATCACTGATGGAACCGTGACCTTTGATAAGAGCACGAGAACGGTGACGATGAATAATGCGACTGTGAAGGGAGGACCGTTCGTGCCTGAGATGGAAGGCATGAAGATCGTCGTGATGGAACACGTCGTCATTGGCACCAATGGGAATGAATACTGCATCAAGCATAACTTTAGAGAACTCACCATTCAGGGCAATGGCGTTCTGACATGCTACGGAGTTATCGATCTTCCGAGCACTGATCATGATCCCAAGCTTATAATTACAGGTGGGGTGACCGTGACAGTAGACACGAAGCAGACGGACAACACAGGGATTATAAGCACCAATGACCAAGCAACAGTAGAGGTGAACAACTCTAATCTGCATATTTTGTCAACCGGTAATTGTGCCGAAGCGAAAGTACTGATGACGGGAAGCGTCATTCGTACCCCTTTGAAAGCCGTGAAGACAAAAAAAACCTATACTGATAATGATTATTCTATTACTGCCATCTATGATAACACCCAGCCAGGGAAGCTGTTAGACACTTCGTTTAATAATATCACAGGCGAACTGGACATCACACCAGGTACTGCCTACGACCTGTGGCTGTGCGGCGTGCAGGTGAACGAGTACAATCGCAGTAAATTGTACAATATTATAGATGGTGGAGACTGCCAGTTTTCCGGGAATGTGCTGACGCTGAATAAGGCAATCATGAACTGCCCTA
>OCTW010667278.1_pt1 | contig 15481 bp, 14 predicted proteins | sample 1539671 | NCBI WGS metagenome assembly OCTW01 (sample SAMN02144230, study PRJEB22623) | gut metagenome | biome: sheep rumen | host: Ovis aries | place: New Zealand
AAATACCCGGCTATCGTCTATAACTTAGAAGCCGGTCGAACAAGATACGCCGATAATGACACGTATCTGTTCAGAAGAAGATACTCAGTAACTGCCATTGATAAGAACCCGGATGCATGTTGGGACAAGAAAGTCACAGATGCATTCGAGTACTGCGAATTCCAGAGAGGATACGCCGCAGACAATCTTAATCACTGGCAGTTTTCTTTGTATTGGTGAAAACAAATCAAAATGGAGGAATAATAATGTCTAAACTTGTTTGGGATGAACTCGGCAAGCACTTGTTTGAAACTGGTGTTGACCATGGTGTTCTCTATCCGGTAGGCGCTAATGGCACTTATCCGGCAGGTGTTGTATGGAACGGCCTCACAGGCGTAACTCAGTCTCCTTCTGGTGCTGACGTAACGAAGCTGTGGGCTGATAACATCAAGTATGTCGAAATGCGTGCTGCTGAAGAATTCGGCGGAACCATCGAAGCATACACATATCCTGATGAATTCGCTCAGTGCGATGGATCTGCAGAGGTTGTTCCGGGTCTCCGCGCAGGTCTTCAGGGACGTAAGGCATTTGGTCTTTGCTATCGTACTCTCATTGGTAACGATGTTGATCTCGATAACCATGGCTATATGCTGCACCTCGTTTATGGTGCCACTTGCTCTCCGTCTGAACGTAGCTATGCTACAAAGAATGACTCTCCTGAAGCTATTACCTTCAGCTGGGAATTCTCCACAAACCCTGTAAACTTCGCTGGTTTCAAGCCGACTTCCTACATCGAGATCGACTCCACAAAGTTCACAAGCGAAACAGATAAGGCGAAGCTCGCTGCTCTTGAAGCTAAGCTCTTCGGAACAGACGCGTCTGGCGGATCTGAAGGAACCGATCCGTATCTTCCGCTTCCGGACGAAGTTGCTTCAACACTCGGATATGTTGCCCCCGTCGGTGGCTAATTGAATTCTTAGGGATGGTATTCAGTTCGGCTGGCCATCCCTTTTAATTTTTTTGAACAAAAAAGGAGAACAAAAATGTTTAAGAAAACTATTAAGTACGAAGACTTTAATGGAAATGAAATCACAGAAGACTTTTATTTCAATCTCACTCAGGCGGAATTGATTGAAATGGAAACAAAGCAGTCTGGAGGACTCCAGGCTAAGCTTGAGCGAATTGTTAACACTCGTGACGTTTCCGCCATTATGGACATCTTCAAAGAGATCATCACACTTTCTTATGGTGAGAAATCTGATGATGGAAAGCATTTCCATAAGAGCAAAGAAATTACGGATTCGTTCATCAGTACTAACGCTTACTCTGAGCTGTATGTAGAGCTCCTTTCTGACGTCGATAAAGCTATCGAATTCGTTACGAAAGTAGTTCCGGCTAAGCTCATTAAAGACGTAAACGTCGAAGAACTGAAGAATAATCCTAAGCTTCCTGGAAAAACTAACTAATTTTAATGGAGGAGAGAATGTCAGATCGAGATGAAATCGAAGTTGTTGTTCCTGAACAAGAAGCATGGGATAGCGCAAAAGAAGAATTCCTTACTATCAAACGTACGGTCATTCGAATGAAACATTCTCTTCTCTCCATTTCAAAATGGGAGATGACCTGGAAGAAACCATTCTTAAAGTATGGTTACGAGATGACTCCAGAAGAAACAATTGACTACTATAGATGCATGACGATCACTCAAAACATTGACCCAGGCATTTATTACTTTATTCCGGAGTCAGAACAAGAGAGAATTAGGGAATACATAACTACTCCTATGTCCGCTTACATTCCAGCTAAGGGAAAAGGCGGAGGAAGGAACACAATTGTAAGTGAAAAGATTTATTTTTGGATGACGTCTGCTAATATTCCATCTTCTTACGAGAAATGGCATTTAAGCAGACTTTTAAATTTACTCGAAATTGCTGCGGAGGAGAACGATCCTAAGAGGAGCAAGAAAATGCCCCGAGGCGAAGTCTATAAGCAGAATGCTGAATTGAATAATGCTAGAAGGAAAGCGCTGAAGACGCGCGGGTAAATTATGATTAAATTTGTCCATAAAGGAAGCTTCAAAAACACTGAAGCTTTTTTAAATCGTAACAAGAAGATGGACGTTTATAAGATCCTCACAAGTTATGCCGAGCAGGGCGTAGAAGCTCTTCAAGAGAATACCCCGAAAGACAGTGGGGAAACTGCAGATTCATGGAGTTACGAAATAGTTGAATCGTCTAGGGGTTACAAGATCTACTGGCGTAATTCACACGTCAATAAAGGAATCCCGATTGCGATTCTAATCCAATACGGTCACGGAACCGGAACAGGCGGCTATGTGCAAGGCCGCGATTTTATTAATCCAGCTATCCAACCGATCTTCGACAAGATAGCTGACGAAGCTTGGAAGGAGGTGACTAAATAATGCCCAATAACATTGATGAACGTATTGTCGAGATGCAATTTGACAATAAACAGTTTGAGTCAGGTGTTAAGGACACTATTAAGGACCTCGACGATCTTAAGAAATCTCTTAAGATGGACAAAGTTGCGGATGGTTTCGAAGACCTAAACAAGTCGGTTAGCCGAGTAAACCTCAATCCTCTTCAAAATGGAGTTGAAGTGATTAGCCAAAGATTCTCTGCGATGGAAGTAATCGCTATTAGCGCACTTTCGAGAATCACTAATCAGGCTATGGCAACCGCCGAAAGGCTGGTTAAGTCATTTACAATTGATCCGATCACAAGTGGATGGAGTAAATACGAGAGTAAAGTTGCCGCTGTTCAGAAGATTGTCAATGCATCGGCGGATAATACTATCGATAAAGTTGAAGACGTACTTGATGAAATTGAATGGTTTACTAACGAAACCTCATATGACTTCAACTCGATGGTTTCAGCACTTGGTAGTTTCTCTTCAGCTGGTATAGAGCTTGAGAAGTCTAAAAACACTATTATTGGTCTTGCTAACGCAGCAGCTATTTCTGGTGTAAATGCTAAAGACTTCTCACACGCTTCTATAGGCTTTCAAAGAGCTATTAGTTCTGGATATTTAAGCCTTGGCATTTGGAATTCTTACTTGAAAACCGCTGGTATGCAGTCTCAGGTATTCATCCAGGCGTGTATTGACTCTGCCGTAAAACTCAAAGTATTGAAACAAGATTTGAATGGCGTCGCTAAGACTGCCAAAGGCACCGAGGTAACGGTTTCTTCGTTTGCTGAAACACTCAATGAGAAGTGGGTTACAAGTGATGTAATCGCAGATCTTTCTGAAAGATTCTCAACCGCTTCTTCAGCTCTTTATGATATGAGCGACAATTATGCGACTGTAAAAGCCGCTATTGACGCAAACAAAGGATCACTTGACGATTTTGCGTTAAGAGCATTCCAGGCAGGTCAGGAGACCAAAACTTGGGGTGACACTATTGAGTACGTTAGAGAGTCGGTAGGACAAGGCTGGTCGAAAACATGGGAATTAATATTTGGTAACTACAAAGAAGCAACGGACTTCTTTAGTGAACTTACCAATGAAACATTCTACGACCTATTCGTTTCAATGGGCGATTTCAGAAATGAAATGCTAGGAGTGTGGCGTGAAGCCGGAGGAGCAGAGTCTTTTAGAAAGTCACTGCTTAATATTGCTCAAACTTTTGATGGTATTGTTAACCATATTAGGGCCGGAGTTATTAAGCTTTTCCCGATACTTGGAAACAAAGATCTCATGGCCCAGGGCTTAGCGACAGCTGCAAAAGTTCTGGAGCAAGTCACTGGAAGAATTGCTGCAGTATTTGAGCTTGCTAATCCGTTCTTCGAAGATGTTGAAGAAGCCATTGAAGGCGTAACCGATAAAGTCGAAGAAGCGATCAACACCACCGAAGAGGGCAAACAAGTCTTCGAAGAAGTCTCAACAATGGTCTCAAAGATCATTAGAGGCGACTTCGGCAACGGCGCTGCAAGAAAGACGGCCCTTGAAGAATTAGGCTGGTCCTATGAAGGACTACAAAACAAAGTAAATGAAGCTCTGAACTGTACATTTAGATACAGAGATGAGCTTGGTAATGTCATTGAAGTATCAAAAGCAACAGCAGACGCTAATTCTGAAGTTACAGAGTCAATGGAAGAAGAAGCGGAAACAGTCAATACTGTATCCCAGAATGTTCTTAATTTAGCAAGTACATTCAAAGGCGCTGTTGCGGTCATACAGATAATTGCTAGTGCCATTTCGGCAATCATTAGAGTTGGATCTAGAATTATTCCTTACCTTACCAAGTTTGGAGAAGGTGCATTAGGTGTAACTGGATCTCTCGGAGACATGCTCGTAGCACTTCGAGATTTCATAGTAGAGAATGATATTTTCTATGTAGGTCTGTCAAAGATTGCTGATTTTATTGGCGCTAAACTCGAGCCGATCTTAAAGTGGTTCAGCGAACAGATGGAATCGTTGAAGAATCGTACAACCGACTTCAACGGAGTCATCGATAACATCAAAACTAAGCTGGAAAGTTTATCAAGCAGCAAGTTCTTTGGTGATATTCAGACATGGATCAGCTGGGCTACCGTTAACACATCAACATTCTTTGGGAATTTGTCCAAAAGCATTTCAGGAGTCCACACATGGGCTAAAGATTCTGGTCTTTTAGCTAGGGCGATGGGCAACCTGAATACAGTTACTGGAACTGCAGTAACTACTTTCAAGAACTTTAGCAAGGCGGCTTTCGGTTTTGGTGTTAGAGCTTTCCAAGAAGGCCAAAACATGTTCGAAGTTGCCAAAAAGTGGTATGAGAACTATGGCGGCCAGATCCCTAGCATTGGTAAAGCGTTCATGAATTTCTGGACCGGATTAATCCCTTCGGGGCCGATTGGTTCAAAAGCCCAGACACTTGCTAATAAGGTATTTGCAGCTGTCATTCCGGATACTTCTTTGTTGTCCAGAGTTAAATTTGCCTCTGGAGCATTTAGAAAGTACGGTGATTTGTTCAATGACCTATTTGGAGAGCTTAAGCTAGCAAGCCCGATTCTTGCTTCATTCTCGAATGGTGTCAATACAGTTACCGATGCATTTAACCTAATCGTTAAACTGGTTGGACAGTTTGCTAAAGCCGGATTTGAGAAACTTAAAATCTTCTTTAATCCTTTCATAGAGGCGATTCGTGGTTTTGTTGACAAGATCATGGATATTCCTTGGGAACGAGTTGCCAGATTTGCAGCGCTCGCTGGCTATTTTGTATTGATGTACAAAGCATTGTCAGTGCTGCAAGGAGCCTCAAAGTTCCTTAAGTCAATCGGAAATTTGGGCAGTCAGATAGGCGGCTTCTTTAAGGCTTTAAAAGTAAAAGCTTATACGTCCGTCGCTACTTCTGTTGCAATAGCTATTGGAATTATTGCTGGAGCATTCTATCTGCTTAGCCGGTTGGATTGGGACGAAATCGGTAAGGGTGCTGCTGCAATAGGTGTTATTGGAGTTGTCCTTGCTGGTTCTTTAGCGGCTCTAGCGGCAATAGCAGCTGCTGATCCAAAGAGCGTGGCGCTTGGAATAGCATCTGCTGTCCTTGTTGTAATGGCAATGGGCGGATTGATTGCTGCAATTTATTACATCAATAAGCTAACCAGAGATGATCTCAAATTTGGCCTTATAAGACTCGGAATTGTCTTTGTTGCTCTTCTTGGTGTAATGTGGGTTCTTAAGAAATTAAATCAAGCAGATGCAATAGATATTAAGAGCATGGCAGCTCTTTATGTATTTGTAGCGGCTTTAGGAAGAGTCATAAAAATCCTAAATGAGCTTAAGGACATGGATGCTAACGGTCTTGTCAAGAGTATTACTGCGTTAATGTTCATTACAGTAGCTATCGTAGGATTAGCCAATGGTGTCAACAACCTTAAGTTCAATAACACTGTTGGTTTCTTAGGAATGGTTGGAGCGCTATGGTTATTTGTCCAGGTACTTAAAGGTATTGCCAAAGAAGACTTCAGCAAATTATTGGCGGGTTTGGTAAAGTTGATCCCTGCGATTATCGGAGTCTATGCAATGGCTGGAGCAGCTAAAGTTGCTGGCGGCGGTGCAAAAGGCATGGCAGCAATGATAATTTCATTTGCCATAAGTCTAAAGATGATCGGAGAAGCTATCGAAGATCTTGGCAAGTTAAATAGAGCGACATTAATTAAGGGCGGTTTGGCCGTTACAGGCATAATGTTTGCTCTTGGAGCTTTCACATATTTCATGTCTCGCCAAGCAGGAATGCTGAATTTCTTCGGAAAAGGCGCAGGTAGTGATATTGGTAAAGAGCTTCTTGCTTTAGCCGCAGCAGTTTACATCATCGCTCAAGCTATGAATGCTATTAGCAGTCTTGGCCCTGAAAAGATGCTGGTATCTGCTACTTCATTAGGTCTCGTCATTATTGCTCTTGGCGCTGCAGTAGGCCTGGCAGCAGATCCGTTCAAAGGCGGCGCTGCTAAGATCATGGCATTCGCTTTGGTTATTGCTGTGCTTACAGGATCTTTGATGCTGCTGTCAATAATGGATATGCCATCGATATTGAAATCAGCAGGCGCTTTAGGTGGCGTTTTACTTGCTGTTGGTTTTGCTTTAAAGAGTCTACATGATATTAAAGTGACATCACTGATAGCACAAGTAGCAGCAATCGGAATAGTTCTTTTCATGACTGTAAAGGCATTGGAAGAACTAAACAAGTTAGGAAATCCTAATGATCTATTAGCAAAAGCGGCATCATTGTCGTTGATAATTGCGACGGTTGGTATAGTGATGGGAGCGCTTGCAAAGCTCGGTGTTCCAGCTTTGGGGCTTATCAAGGTTTCTGCGGCTTTAGGCGCTGCAATAGATGTAATAGTGCTCTTAATCGGTGGTTTAGCAACACTTATTGGGTCACTTGGAATATCTAAGCAGCTTAATGAAGGACTCGATATGATTGTTGCGATCTTCGAGAAACTCGGTGAAGCATTCGGTAAGTTAATTGGTGGGGCTATATTTGGTTTCACTGAAAAACTTCCTGAAGCTGGCGAGAACATGTCAAAGTTCGCAAGCAATCTTAAAGAGTTTGTAACTGTTTTCTCAGACACAAAGTGGACGACAGTCACTAGCGGGTTACTTGAGTTCTCAAGAGCTATAAATACGCTGAGTAAGACAAACCTTAGCACAGCGCATTTCGAAAACTTCGCTAACTTAATGGCTCAGCTTGGAGGAGGCTTGGATACGTTCTATGATGTCCTGAAAATTGGAGGAGTAGACGTAAACAAGACTAAAACTGCAGCAGAATCGATCGAAATCATGGTCGGAGTTCTCAAGACTGATACTGAGTTCGATCCTACTGAGTGGCAGCTTTTCAATGCTGGTATTAACTATGCAGCTGCGACAGTTGTTTCATTCTATAACCAGATTAAGTCTGACAATGCGTTTGATATTGGACGTATCAAAGACTTTTCTAAGGCCATTGACGAAATTGCAAAGATAGCTTCTAAGACTGAAGAGATCGGATCATTCGATTCGTTCGCGAATCTCGTTGGTACGTCTGACGATAACGGACTAGATGGCCTTTCAAGACTTGCTCAGTCGATCATAAAGTTCAACGAAGAGATCGGTATGACTGGCAACGAAGAAGGCGCGTTGAATGTTGACCGAGTTGTACAGACAGTTAAGGCTGTAAAAGATCTTGCTAAAGCTGCAAGCATGGTACCGGAAGGTGAATCTAGCGGTAAAGCAGGATTCGGCTTTGGTTTTGCTGGAATTGGGCTTAATATCGGCAGAGAGTTTGATAAGGCTGGATTTAGCTGGGATACATTATCTACAGGATTAGACAGTCTAGCGACAGCTCTTGTTGATTTCTCAACTATAGCTTTGGGAATAGACGATGCTGGCCTTGAAAAGGGCATGAGTGCTATTGACCAATTTGTCACAAAATCACAGCAACTTCCAACCTCGATCGAAGGTGAACTTGAGAAGTTCTTATTCGGTGACAATACTATAAATGGTTTTGCTACTGGAATAACTAATCTCGGAAGTTCGCTTAAGTCGTTTGTTGAATCTCTTGACGGCTATACCGTTGAGGATCTAACCCCAGCAATGGACATGATCGATAAGATCTTAACGATTCCGAAGAAATTCGAAGAGTCTGGTCTTACTAGCAATGACGGTGGAGTAGCAATATCACTAGCAACATGGGGCACAAACCTTGTTGATTTTGCTACAAACTTCCAGAGAGCAATGGAGATCCTGAATGAAGTTGCTACTTCTAGCACAGACGAAGATGGTAACTTCACGATAGGAAACATGATCTCTAGTCTGTTCAACGACTTCCTTGGCGCGTTTAACGAAGATATTCTCACTCGTCTAACTGAAGCTGGACAGATGATGGCAACTTATATTGCTGATGGCTTGGCACTGGATACTGGTCATGTTCAAGAATGCACGCAGATATTCATGGGTTATATCATGGATACCTTGCAACTTCAGTCTAACCTGGATCTATTCAAGACTAGAGGACACGATCTATCAAGAGAAGTAGCTAATGCATTCAAAGACACTGAATCTTATAAGGTGGCGAAAGATGCAGCTGATAAATTCGCTACTGATATGAGCAATGTGCTTAAGTCTAACGACAACGTGCATAAGTTCTTCGTTGCTGGCGAAAACCTAGCAAATGGTCTTATTGCAGGTTTCCTTTCCCAAAAACAGGCAGCAATAGACGCAGCTAACGAGATGGCGGCTATTCTCAACAGTGGATTTACTGGCGCTGAAGACGAGCATTCTCCTTCTAGAGTGTGGTTCGGATTCGGTGAGTATTTAACTGAAGGTCTTATAAACGGTATGCTTAGCAAAACCGACGAAACAGTAGACGCAGCTCGTTATTTAGCAGGTCGTTTGAATGGCGAATTCCAGGAGAATTCGAGGCTGTCTATAACTCCTGTTGTAGACATTAATGGCGCAAGTTCTTCTGCTAACAGATTGAGCAATATGTTCGACTCCTCCAGAGCCGCAGCTCTCTCTGCAAACATGCAGATTAATTCACAGGTGAGCCAGATTGACTCATTGGTAGACGTCACCAATCGAATCCTCGGAGCAGTTCAAAATGGAAGTGATTTGTACCTGGATGACAACATTCTCGCTGGTCGTATCAATCGGAGGTTAGGTGTATTATGAGATTCTTTACGTTGGTTAATGGCGCAGGTGAGTCTTGTAGTATCACCGAGAAGTCTTTGTTCTTTCACGACCCAGCTGGCTTAGGTTTCGAGAGATCGGATTCTTATCGTCAAGTTGGAGACCGTTGGGTACGAGTGAATCGTAAGAGAAAACAGAAACAGATAACAGGTAAGGTGGCGCTCTTTGGGGCTGATCCTTACCTGTCTTATTTCAATTTCGTTCAGTTCTTATACAAAGAACCTCTTACACTGCTTTATACTCCCAATAACGAAGCATCTCCGACTCTTCCGTCCGGTACTACTTATCGAATGGATGTAGACGTTACGAAGATGGACAAATCCGAGATGAACAAACAAGGTTATCTCGATTGCAGCATTTCGTTTATGCCGAAAACTCCCTGGTACAAATACACCGCTATCTCAAACGGCGTAGTTGAGCCAGATAACATTCTTAAGTGGGGAATCACTTGGGGTATTGAATGGGGTCCGCTTGACGAGTTCTCTAAAGGAATTAAATCCGATAGCGTTAATCCTAGTCCTTCTAGACTTACTGTTTACGGACCAATCGTTAATCCTTCATGGAGACATTATGTCAATGGCGTGTTGTTCGAAACCGGTAAAGTCAACTTCACAATTGGCGAAAACGAATACTTATTAGTCGATAATACGACAGATCCGTATAGAATTCAGAGACGAAGTGCTATAAACAACACTTTGATCTCAGATCTGTACGAGCAGTCCGACTTCTCGACGAAAAGATTCGTAACAATTCAAAATGGAAGTAACGTTATTGCTGTAACAGGCGATAACGATGAAAACCCATTAGTAAAACTGGAGGCATACATTTATTATGAGTCGGTGTAATGTCGACTTCTTCGATACGAAGCTTAATTACATTTACCATGATAGCGTAGAGACTCCAGGCATCGACATGGACTATCTTACGCCTGAAACAAGTTCGTTCGATGTAGGTCAAACTAATTTAATTGGCGTACGATCCTTGGTGAGAGTCGAGGATCAAGACAACTACTTAGCGGTAGTTGATAGTGTTAACCCAGGGGAGGGCAAGACAACAATTTCGGTCAAGCCCTTCCTTTCTTTATTAGATCAGGCAATGCTGTTTGACACGAACTGGCAGTATACAAAAGACGGTTCTACTGGAAGTTCTAAATCTCTGGAACAGACTATTGCCGATATGATCTCGCAGTATTGGATCGAAGCTTCTGATACTTTGCAAAACATTCCACTTGAGATCTATACGACTTCGAGCACAACAAACTGGTCATTCGGTTTAGTTGGCGATAAGGCTGATGATGAAAGTGCTACAGCAGCTAATAATCATTTCTGCATAGTCGAGTTCTACGATGCAATTCTCCAAAACGCGTTAACTCGATACAGAGTGGCAGTTGAGACTCAGCTAGACATCGTGAACAAGGTGATCAAGCTCTACATCGGCGTGGCGAATCAGACTAAATACATTGAAGCTGACTTACCAGAAGTAGACATTATCGAATTTGCGATTGGAAAGCTTGAAAGTGATACAAATAAGCTCGAGATTTGGAATGACGAGAACTACACAGAGAAAATTTACTACTTTCTGCACAACGACGGTACTTACGACACTGATGGAACCAGAGATCGCATCACACCAATCAAAATGGAAGTAATCTCTGCAGGTCCGGAACGGGATAGCGATAATACTATCACAAAATCCTTTGCTGATGTCTGCCAAGAACAGGCTGATCAAAAGTTTGGAGACATCCAATGGCGTAATTACATAGAAATGGACGTTGGCGCAGAAAACATATTTAATGCAAACGACATGCGTATTGGACAGTTAGCTCAGATTGTGCACAACGGCCAGACGTATGAAACGATTCTCACTGGCAAAAAGCTTGGTTACATTACCACGCTGATATTTGGAACTATTCGAGTTGATCTCACAAAGAAACTTCAACTAGAAGCCAGTGTTGAATATACAGCTGCTAAGTCTGTTACTAAGAATAGTTCCACTTCTTCAAGTTAAAGGAGATATTTATGGCAGTTGGTAGCGATTTATTAACTTATCCTGGACATACACTAACGCCTCAGGACTTTTCAATCATGCTCGAAAGGGCAACAGTCATCAAAACTGGTATTCTTCACGGAGCTGCTGTAACTAAGAGCTCTTCTAATGTTGTGAATGTAACAGAAGGTTGGGTGGCAGTACGAGGACGACTTGTGAAGGTCGAAGCTGGGACACTCGAATTCGTCTTACCTGCAAGTGGATCGGTTGATTACTATGCACTGGTTAAGGTGAACCTTGAGAACACTGACGCTCCGGCTGTTGTCTACATCTCAAATGGGATGCCTGCAGACGAATCAGCTGATTTCAACTATTCGGACGGAATAGCTTATTGCCCATTAGCAAAGATAACCGCAACCCCATTAGATTGCACAGTTGAAGCTATGGGCGAATTGGATGTAGGAGATGAAGTTGCCTACACATTACTTGCTTCCGGATGGGACGCATCTACCAAAACGTATGTTGTAACAAGCGCTCTTATTACTGCGACATCCGATCAGGAATTCCTTCCAGCAATCGGTATTACAGATGATCAGCTTAAAGCGTTGCAGAAATCCAATATTCAAGATGCTGGACAATCTACAGGAACTGCAACTCTAAAAGCATATGGCACAGTACCGTCGATTGACATTCCTATTCGAATCAAGTACAGAGGTGGATGATCATGATTAATCTCTGCTTACCAATGAAGGTGATTAACGTCACCCAAGCTTCAGGCGGGTCATATTCCCATTCGAATAACTGCCTGGATTTAGCAGGAGAGGATGCAGGAATTGACTTCGCTTTCGCACTAGGTGATTACTGGAAGTGCATCTCAGGCCCATGGGGAAGTAATACATATTTCTTCACAGCCACAGATAGCAAAGGCAAACCAGTAGAAGTCCATTGTGCAGATGGTATTAACCGCGTGGTTACAGTCGCTATGACTCACGCGGATTTTTATTATGTTGTGAAGCCTACCATCGGTAGAATCTACAAGTCCGGGGAGGCTATCTACGAAGAGGGAGTCCATGGGAAGGCTACCGGTAATCATATCCATTACGAGGTTGCTGAGGGATTACAGTATGGAAAACACTGGGATGCCTCCTATGGAGTCTATCGGATGAATGGCGAACTTAAACCAGAGTCCGTCTGTTATATTTGCGACTCGTTTTCCAAAGTAAAGTCTACTCATGGAATTGACTTTAGACACTGCTCTGGAATCTATACGGAGGATACTTATATGGAATTATTTGATGGTATGAACTGGCTTAAGTACGGGGACATTACCTTGACCGCTTATCAGCAGCCTGACGATTGGCAAATTGGTTTATTCAATGCTGAGAAGCTGACCGAACCAAACAAGATCGACAGACCGGACTTGCTGTTTATCGAGAAGAGCGGTAACGACTTCTTCCAGATGAAGAGTGGTCAAGCAGATCCGATCGGAACGGTCTATGGGCCTCGAGTTTGTTGTGGAGGCCCGGTAGATGAGCCAACTAATTCTGAATCTTATTTATATTATCGACTAGACAAAGACGGTACTGTCAGTATGGGTGATTGGGACGGAGTCTACAAGGACCCAACCAACATTCAGATGATGTGCTCACCTCAGATGATATTTAATGTCGACTGGGCAAATCCTAAGTACGCACCAATGGCTGGCGGAATGGGCATTCTCAACGCTCCATACTATCAGGCATATTTTGGACGTACAAAGAAAGGTAAGTTCTTCAAGGGAGTAACCAAAGGCAGACTCAGTGCTAGAGCTGTCTGGGCATATTTCCGTGAGAACTATGATGTCCACGACATGGCATTTATGGACGGAGGATCTGTAGAAGGCAAACCTGGATCAGCTCAGCAGTGGTATTGGAATCCATTCGATCAGAAAATGGATTGTGCTCAGGCCAGCAATCCTGTTAGAGCTACTCGTGATATTTTGGCATTCTACAAGCCGATTGGCTCTACACCTATCCCCGATCCAGAACCAGTAATAGATCCAATTGATGATCTCAAGAAAGAAAATGAACATCTTAAGGACATTATTAAACGCGCTAAGGAGATTTTGGATGAAGCCTGAAGCAGATTACACAGTTTCCGGTAAGGAATACGATGAATCTGTAGAGCTTAACCGAAGACTTCTTAAAGAAAACACTGAACTTAGAATTCAGATCTCACATTTGCAGAAAGAATTAGCTAAAGCAAAGGAGGCGCGCTTAGATGTTTAAAATTGAGATAGTTATACCATGGGTACTAACAGTATTCTTTGGTCTTTGCACGTTATATTTCAGCATCAAAGCAAACAAAAGAGCTGAGGCTAACGAAGTAGAAAAAGACAGTGTCGCTATGGCGTCAGTAATGGTGAAATTGGATACCATTGGCGATGATATTAAAGAGATCAAAGTTGATAACAAGGCTATGCGCAACGAAATGAACGATTTCCGTGAGCGCTTGGCACAAAATGAAGCATCGATCAAGTCCCTTCACAAGAGATTGGATCATGTCGAAAACAAATTTGTAAATTAAGGGAGAATAAATAATGCCTACACAGTATGTAAAAGTTAATGGGAAAACATTTCCTTGCACAAAGAGTGGTAGCACAGGCGATACTGCTAATTTTGTAATTCCAGCAACTGAGTCTTACGTTGACGTTAAGACAGCATTTAAGACGAATACCGGTGATATTCAGGTTCTGTATGACGAGCAGGTAATGCAGACGTTTACTGGGTTCACTGAGTTCCGGTCTATTCTCGATGATGGCGATACCTACAGCGTTACTGTCTATCAGAAGTATGACGATGCTGAAGCGTTGTCTATTATCACTGGCGGAGAACACCCGACAGTTATTGAAGCTGAAGAGATTCGCACAAGAGTTGAAGGCATGGCTACACGTATTCCAGACGAGGAGGCCGAAGCAGAAACATGGGCATTTCCTGCATGGGTTGCTCCGCATGATTATGCTGTTGGCGATCGTATCCGCTATAATGGCCTTCTTTACAAAGTAGTTCAGGCCCATACATCTCAGGCAGATTGGACCCCTGATACTACACCGGCTCTTTATGCTCGTATCAGCGATCCGACAGTAGAATGGCCTGAGTGGATTCAGCCGACTGGAGCTCAGGACGCATACAGCATTGGCGACAAAGTAAGCCATAACGAGAAGCATTGGATCAGCAACGCTAATGCTAACGTCTGGGAACCGGGCGTATACGGTTGGGACGAACAGCCAATCACTGAATAATTCAAAATGGGAGGAGTTCTTATGAGCTGCGATTGTGTAAGTGAACTTTCAATAGTTATGCCAAGGGGTGATGTACGCCCATTTAAGTTTGGAGTATATGAACCTGATGGAGAGACAATATCAGACATCGAGTTTGATGATATTTTCTTCACAGTGAAAAAGAACGCCTCCGATCTGAAGTTTGTGTTCCAGAAACGGTTAAGTGATGGGACAATTTCCGCTAAAGACGAAGATGGTCTGTATGGAGTGGTCATTGAGGCTGCCGATACAGACCCTCTGCCTTTTGGCGAATATGTGTTTGACATTGAGGTATTCAAGAATAATCTCAAGTCTCCCGCTATCAAGCAGACCACAAGAGGTGTTTTAATCCTTGAAAATGAAGTCACATATGCAAGAAATGAGGGATGACAATGGATGATATTCTTAAAGTCAAACTTCGAGAAGAGGAAACTCTAAAACTTAAGTTAAAAGAAGAAGAAAAATTAAAACTGAAATTAACTGGCTCTTCTATCAAAGTCGATATGGATAATGTCCACATTGACACAACTGCAAACTGGAATGCACAGCCACAGTTAGTTGGTAAAAGAGGCCATTTGTATATTTACAAAGACTACACAGTAATCGACGGCGTTGAAGTTCCAGCGTTCAAAGTTGGTGATGGCAGCGCATATTTGATCGACGCTCCGTTTGTAGCAGGAAATGATTCAAAACTTAATGCTCATATTTTAGATGCTAATGTTCACATTCAAGATGGTGAACGAGAATTCTGGAATAACAAAGTAACCGCCTTCCTCTCACAAGGGGATGACGAGACTTTAGTTCTTACGAAGAAATCAGAAGAGGAGTATAACAATGGCTGATCTTAGCAAAATTACGCTGCCTTCGGGTAGTACTTACAATTTAAAAGATACAGTAGCTCGTGAGATGGCTGCTGGAACAATTCATCTTGTTGAGGGCCAGTGCACTACTGCTCTTACAGATATGGCAACCACCAACCCAATCGTTATTAGCGGGGAAGATTATACAGCTGTTAAAGGCGACGCGGTTCTCTACAACAACAAAGAATTC
>OCTW011355137.1_pt1 | contig 15479 bp, 9 predicted proteins | sample 1539671 | NCBI WGS metagenome assembly OCTW01 (sample SAMN02144230, study PRJEB22623) | gut metagenome | biome: sheep rumen | host: Ovis aries | place: New Zealand
GACGGTGCTGTGGCTCGCGGCTACAGCTCTTTTTTTCCCGCCGGGGCTTCTAGGACCGTAAGCGGATCCGTAATGTAAAATTTTGCATGAGCGGCATTAGCACCCGCATTTTAGAGATTCCCAAAAAACAGCCGTATTCTTGTCGAAAACGGCTGTTTTTTTCGTTTTAAGTTTTATTTAGAACGGACGTTACCGACCCCAATATCCAAATAGATCTATAAGAATGTGAGAAAATGTATTATTCCCATAATTGTAACTTACATATGCTGCATTTCTATCCCAATTGGGACTTACACAAATCTCAATATTTCCATATTCTATATTTCTCACTCCAGGCGTAGCCTTGCGATACGTTCTTTTTTCCGAATCATCAGAATGCCCAGGGTGTTCAACACGTTCCATTCCATTATTTAACAACCAAGCATCTAACTCATCAGCATATTTAGCAGTATTATATTCTCGATCGTATCTCTCTCTTAGGTTTGCCGCTGCTTTATCTCCAGGATTCGCATTAAGCAAACCCATCACCGCATTTCTTTGAGCTGTTTTCATGCCTTCATCACTCACGTCATATGCTCCCAAAATAGATTTTAGTCCAAACGACGTTGATATCTCTGTTGTAACCATGCTTGTTGTTGTTCCATCGGCAGCCACTAATCCTGACTGATTTCCAACAGACAAAGATACGCTTTCTGTTACGCCCCAGTTAAAGTCCCATTTTGACGTTCCGATATTAGTAAATTCTGCATGAGCTCCCCATGCTCTAGCTCCTGTATAAAGGCCTCGTCCTTGCATGCCACTATAACCCCATTCATAGCCGGTGTAGACTTCAGCACCAAAAGCTCCATAGAACGTTTCGACGCCAAAAGTTCCTCCCATATAGTTTCCGCTAGCATCCCAATAATTCGCGCCATTCACACCTATTCCGGCACCATATACACTACCACGCACTCCATAGTTGAGTACTGAGCCGCTTATTGTATTATAGCTATAACCAACGTTCGCGCCTATACCGACAATACCGATATTAACCGAAGCGCCAACACTAGCAGAAAACGTATTGCTGCCATCTTTAAAATTATGAGAAGCTCCAATATCGATGTTAACACCGAAATTTTCATTTCCTACATCACAAGCAGCACCGACCCCTAGAGTAAATCCGCCATTCTCCCATCCTATGGTAATACCAAGACCAATCTTCCAAAGGCCGTAAAGATCAATTGCGTTTATCGGGTCTCCGCCATAGCCATACGGATTCAGGTATTGACGCGCTGGATCGGGAGTCATCCATATCGCAAAAATAGGATCAAAGAATCGCATACCGAAATAGTACAGCCCGGACACATCATCAAGCTCCGTTCCCGTATACTGTTCTGCGGGCACATCCCCATTTACCTGGAGACGCTTCTGTGAACCGAACGGTTCATAGGTAATGACATTACCAACGGCATCGTCCATGAATGTCATCACAAGAGAGCCCTGATAATCCTTGACGTACCACTCACGGGAGCCGTCCGGCATCACACGACCAAGAATTCCGGATGCTCCGTAGGTCATCCTGTACTCATTGGCTGTATTATGGATAATGTCAAGACGTCGTTCTAGTTCCTTACGACCATCAATCATCAAATCCGTACGCACGGACAGGAGCGAATCATTTCTGAAATTCAGAACTCCAACACGCCACCCTTGTTGATCATACACGTTGACAGATTTCCATGTACTATTTTCTGCATTTATAGAATAACGTATCATCGAACCGCTCATGTCGTACTCCATAAACATATTTTTGGAGCTATCGGAGACTACTCGACCAGATGCGTCATAGACAAAGTTGTTTTTGCGAGACGCATCTCGGGTAGAATCAAGGGCAATCCTACCAGAAACATCAGTTACCTTATAAGATCCCGGAGCGTAGTTATAGGCTAGGTGTCCTAGAGCGTACTGTTGGGCCAAGAGTCGTCCATTTTCGTCATAGTTAAACCAAACTTCCGCGCCTGATCCGGACTTCGTTATCAGATTTCCCATCAAGTCATAGACATATGCGTAGTCGTTTTCCACATCAGTTTCGGCATAACGTACCGATGATTTCATCTGCGAAATTTTGCCATCATAGCGGGGTACCGCAGCTCCATCAACTTTCTCGTAGTTGAGTTTCTGTTCATAAACGACTTCATTATTTTTAATGTTCGTCACTTTTATTTCTGTTATTTGGCCGTGAAGATGGTTCTTATAATCCACTTTTGCGACATCGCCTATAACCACCTGCGACTTTTTGTTGAAATCGTTATAAACATACTTGATTAAAGAATTGCCGTTTTCGTCCTTTACTTTCACTGTACGGCCCTTCTCGTCATATTCAAACATTCTTGCGGACAACACATTATTTGCCGCATCTCGTATTTCTACCTTTACCAAGTTCGATAGATCATCGTATTCCGGCACTTTTGAAATAAGTTTTCTTGTAGAATCTCTTTCCACGCCTGTAAACCTGTAGGAGGCCTTGATTCGACCAACAGAGTCATAGGAGAAGAAATCAGCTACCAAAGCTTCTTCCGGAGTGAGTACGTCCAGCAACTTTGGATTTCGGGTCCATGAACAAACTGCTCGGCCACGAGTATTCGAGAAACGGACTTGAGAAAACAGGGACCTTAAATTGTCATTTCCGATTGCATCCAAGCACTTAGATATGTCGTCATAGGCCTTGCCCGTATATTCGGTTTTCGTCCCTGGAACGGCTCCTCTGTTCTTCGCAACATAGTCAAGCAATGCAGTTGACAAATTCGGAACAACAGACTCGCCGATAGACACAATCCTTCCCTGGGAATCGTATTCCTTATAGGTAAAAGCATTCCTTGTTCGTTGTTCGGCAGTAACGGAGAATACTAGGTTCCCAACAAGATCATAGTGGAACGTTTGCTTGCCCACATCAGGGGATTCTTTGGATATTTCCCTTCCGGATACATCGTATTCGCTAACAATTGCAAATGCGGAATCAGCACTATTGTAATCAAGGGGTGTCAACGTCCTACGCAGAGAACCTTCTCGCGTATATTCATAGCGTTTGATTGCCCAACGCCAGTTTTTCATATTAGTGCCATTCTTTTCGACGACTTCAGCTGTTTGAACAAGCTGGCCTAGGCGGTTTTTCCAGGACAAGAAAACGATTCCCTCAACGTCCTCGCTGAAAGAAAGAACGTATGGAGCATTATCGTTGTTTTTCGAAAAAATTCCAATTTGGGATGGAATATCCAAGGACGGCACGAAGACCTGGTCCTTTTTCCCTATATGGGTACTGTTCAATTTCCACTCCAAGCCTGGGATAGACTGTTTAACGACATGTCCATCCTTTAAAGAGTATTCGGTAGCGGAATAGGCATAGCCTCCGGCATCGGGACCATCCCCACTCAGTGAATAGTAGTCGTTTGCGTTCTTGGCCGATTCAAGAACGTAGCCTTCAGAATCAAGTTCGACAATATACGGCATGTCCTGCTGGACAATACGGCCTTGGTTGTCATAACGGTTTTCAGAAACTGCATATATGTTCTTTGATTCACCGAATAGGAACGACGGAGCTACAATCCTGGAATCCTGCATCAGGAACACTTCTTTTGCATAGATGGTACCACGAAGCACGCTTTGGTGTCCAAGCTCAATTCTTGCCCTCGGTGCAACAAATACACCTGCAAGATTTGAAATTGTCCCTAGACGCATCGAGGATTCCTGATCTAGATACCAAGCGATAAAATTAGTCGATGTCGAGTCATAGATAAAGGCTGTATTGTCATTTATCCAGAGATTCGACTTCACATGCAGAACAACATTTCCCTGAGAAAGATCGAAATCAAGCTTTGCCGTTGGCTCCAAGGTAAATCTGTCAAAATAATATTCGCCAGATGTCAGATGAAGAACGCTGCGTGCACGGACCATAAGGTCCTTATACGCACCTGGTGCTAGGCTCAGTTCCTGATCGTTACCGACATAGACATCCTCCGTACCAGCGTCATAACCGGGCACTTCGATTTCGCAGGGCTCCTCACCAAGGAGCTGTTCCTGTTGTTGAACGTAATCCTGGTTTCTAAGTTGCAAACTTTCACCATAAACAAGCTTCCCATAAACAGAATCCCTATCGCCAAGACGGACTGTTTTCAAGGCGCTGATAGTGAAATCAAATAGCGATTCGTCTTTTAGTAGGACATCATTGTCTATGGTTACATCTGTACCGCCCCCGATGTTTCCTCCAAGAACAACTGATCTTGCCCCGACATCGACAGCATTCGTACCATAGACTACATGTTTGTTGACACAGGCCCCAGGGAGCAGTTCATTCAAGGTTTCCTTACGGACAAGTTTCTGTGAAGAATAGCCACGGCCAAGCGCATCCGAATAAAACACGCGCATACCGATACCGCCTCGATCAGAGGCTTTTTTCCCTTTTTCGAGGACAACATCGTCAAAATAGAAGATGCCGTTGGGATGATCGGCTAAGGTGACCTTTAAAAAACGGGCACTGTTCGGCGTTTCAAACGTGGACTTGTAGAACGACCACTTCTTTGATTTCGCATATGGAGCGAGCTGAGTGCAATTCAGCATGTCGTTTTTCGTTGAATAGAAGCAGACCTTCGGGGAACAGTTTATCCTGTTGTTGTTTATTCCATACATGCTCAACGTATAGGATTCGTTTTCCTGAACCGGCACGAAGTCCGATGACGGGGAACTAATCACGTCCGCTAAGCCCACGTAGCTTCCTGTAACAGGAACGATGGAATCCCGTTTCAGAGTTTCATCGTGCCTAGACAAACGATCGCCATCCCACGCATAGAAACCGTCCTCGAAACTGAAATTCGGAAGAAGATTCCCATTGTTGAAAGAGAACGAATAATTTCTAACGTGGGCCGTATTTACCGCGGTTTCCGCCGTTTGGACAGATGCAAAAGATGAGACTGTCCCAACCAGCAAGGCAAAAACTGAAATATACTTATTCATATTGATCCCCCAAATTTTCGTTCAGGTTGTGCATCGCGTCATCCGTGAAGATTCTTCCCTTGGAATCCCTAATTCCTCTGGTTCTATGGTTCTTGTCAAAAACCATTTCCTTTTTCTGGAATGTCATGCCCAAAGCGGAAATGGTCGCCCCCATCTCGTTGTAGCTCTTTATTGCAAACGTCGACGATGTCGGGTATGCTACAAAATCATCCACGTATATAATTCTAGATGGGTCGTTCACGGGAGTTCCTGTCCCAATCCATATCCTAAGATGGTCGTCTTCGGACAGATTCGAAAACATGCCGTCAGCCACTAAAGAATCATATGGAATTTCCAGCTCGTAACGTTGCCATTTATTTGGAGCGAAGGGTTCATAAATAGGCGTGAAACTTGCAAAGGACTTGAGTATGCTCTTGTCCGCTTTACGGAATTCTGCAATAAGCATTGGCTTGACGCCCGTTGAGTATGCGAATGCAGATATTACAAAATTATACTTGAACCGCTTGAGTTCCTTCAGTCCAATATTTCGGGTGGGGCCGTATCCGTCAACAACTTTGAAGGAATAAAGGCCGTCATACACCTGTTCGCTATCAAGAACGGTCTGTGCCATCTCCCAATCGTTCAGGGCGCCGTGTTCTGCGGTCGTTGCCGCAACATCGGTACAGGCTGCATTTGAGAATGCCACAGTAGGCAAACTGCGAAGTCCTTCATAAACGATACAGTTGGAAACCATTCCGTTAACAGTACGTTCTTGTGACTCGACTATTTGGCCGTAGTTATTCATCGAAATAACCGTATCCATAAGAACAAAGCCGTCATACGGATCATACTTCCCATTTTTGTGGGCTGGTTGCCATGAATAGGATGCTGTTGGCATCATTGGTTTTGTTTTTGAATACTTTGTCTTTGAAACTGACGCCACACTATCAGGGAACAGCGAAACGTTCATATTGGGGCTTGATCCATACAAGTTTTGCGGATCTTGTTTAAATGGAACATAGCTGTAGACGTTTGCCGGAACTCGGTACTCATAGGCAATGCCATTCTGGGGTATGATCTGGGAATGGAGTACCTTTTGGCTGAACAAGTACTTATCACCGGCCTCACTGATTGTACCAAGATATTGCCCCGAAAGTGAATCCAGTAATACGTTCCGATTTACAGATCTTATCTGGTTTCCATAGAAATCGGTCGTATAAGAACTCGTCGCGTCGAGCAAATTGACTACAAGACCATTTGGCCATTTGAGATCACCGCCGTCATTTATTTTGTAGTTATAATAAATGGAAGATCGGATGTCTCCTTGGGCGTCATAATTTGTTTTTTCAACGACTGAACCCTGCAAGTTGATGAGATATCCATTAAATGAGTTCTTCAAGCTATTCAAATCCATAACGAATTCATAAGCCGTTTCGGACACGACTGTACCGCCAGCCGTTTTTATGGTAACCCTGGGTTTCTTAAATTGCGGGGTTTGGGTATGAGTGTTATATTCCACTAACTTACTGAATGCGTCAGTATCATTGCCATATGCATAGTAGGTATACAGGACTGGCGTCGCTCCATTTAAAGCGTCGTCAATCCAATGCTTGCTCACCACCGGAACCAAGCCTGGATTGAGGAAATTTTCACCGGAATATTGTCCAAAGCGAATCAGATTTCTTTCTGTATTTTTATCCAGTACAGTCATAATAACAAGCCTGTTGGCCGGTGTAGTATGAGCCTTATCGCCTGTCCATGAAACCGCAACCCCCGCAATGCTTAATTCCTCGATCCCCTTGGGCAAGAAAAAAACATTTCCTGAATAGGCTCTGTGAATGCTATGGACGTTTCTGGAACAAACTCTCGACGGCTGATTCGTGACGCATAAAGAATTATCATCTGTATACTTTGCTGTCCAGTACAGAACAATAGGGTCGCTGGGAGAAAAGGTCAAATCGACAACGGTGGGATCCAAAGGGACGTTTTCAATGGGTGCGGTCGGTACACGGGGAACCTTCATCAACAATGTGTGATAATGATTGTCCGTTATAACCGTTCTACTCGGAGAGGAACCAACCTTCTCTTCCAGATAAAAGGCATCTTCAGTCAATGACGACGTGACGTAGTTTTTTTTGCCGTCAAACGGGAAAAGATTATCTGTTTCCTTGTCAAAAATAACCCAATCACCTGTTGCTCTCATCTTCTTCCTCCACAAGGACACGTTGGATCTAGAATTTGAAATCAGCAAAGCGTAGTTTCCGCCAATTAGGAAATGGTTCCCTCTGGATTCGTCCACATCCCAAGATTCATTCATCATTTCAAGGAAACGTGTTCCGTCGAAAAACAGGATTGTGGCGTATTCTTTTTTATCTTTATTGAGCGTCAATGCTAAAATATTTCCCGTCAGGTTTACGCTTTGTAGGGTTTTCTGGAATTTCGTTGAATATATAGCGCTTGTTCCATTGGGTTTCTGAATACCCAAATCAGGGAAGAAATTAGGATTTTTTCCGGCCATCTCCGAAAAGGAATTTCCGTCAAAGCTGAAAACGTTAAAGACATCTTTCTTCTTAACGCCGACAACAAAAAGATGAGGTGAGGCTTGAACAAAAATTTCATTGTTCCATTCTAGGCAATTGTCTGAATTTTTATTTCTGATGTCTTCCCCATAATCTGCAACATTTGCGAAACCGCAAGTCTTATCTGTAGGCAAGAGTCCCCAATCCCCCGTATCCTGCTTTTTCGTAACAATATGAATATAGCGGTTGTCGTTAGACTTGTCTTTTTCCACTATCAAGGCATAATCGTTCTGCAAGACGACTTCTTCAATAGTACCTGTCAACTTTGTCGGATCAGCAAGAAAGCCTCCAATCGATGCATTCTTTTTTACAAACTTAAATCCGTCCCATTCATAGAAATCTATTTGGCGACCTCCCTTGTCGGCGATAACAAAATAATTCGATGAATAACGAGAGAAAGGCTTCTTCCAGTCACTTACTGAATAATTATTTTTTAGGTCGAAATAGTTACCACGGTTATGGTACACCTGGACGTGGAAATCGTATTTATCATCCGCTTTCTTTTCAGACAGTTCGGCATAACAGAATTCTTCCATACAAGTCGCGGCATTTTCAAAATCCGCCTGCTTATCTTTTGGGACAATGATTTCCTGCCCCTGGGAATTCTGCATTATGCCGCTAACCCTCTGAGATATGGCGTCGGTATACTGAGACATGTCCAGGCTGTCATACTGGAAATGCTCGGTCACCTTGTTTGGCAGCGTGACCTCCGTCAATAGGTTGTTCCTATAGTTGAAGGACACGCGCTTCTCCTCGCCGCCAACAATGTAATCTTCTACTCGCGCTAGAAGCCTATGGTATTTTTCTACATCGACTTCCGACGCTCCGTACAGGTATACAAAAGATATTTGTCGCATTTTCTTCCCGCGGACATACGACTCCATTCGTGAAAGGAAGCGGGTCTCATAAAGCCGTTGGTCGTCCTTGGATTCCAGTTCCCCATACGCTGTATATTCAAACGGATACTTGTCTTCATAAAATACTGCCAAGGAATCTATGGTTATACCGTTACTTTTCCAAAATATTGCGGAAATTTCGCTTTCTCGAACATAGGATTTCCCATAATTGAGAGGCTCCCTCAACTGGGAATATTCAAAATTTATTTCGGTAGACTCGTCAAAATTTGTAAAACGGGAAATGTCATATTTGTAAACAAAATCGACTCCTCGAGCACTGGTGGTAAAGGGAGGGGCGGCAATGACATTTCCGAGGGATTTTTGCGTCCTCTGAGAATTTTCACTTTCTCCGAAGAACATCTTGTTGCCATCCGGCATCACGAACGTCCAGGACGAAATTTTCGAAGACTTGCCGGGCTGGTTTTCGCTGTTGGCAAAGACCTTGATATAGGGGTTCGTCGACACGAAGAAGGTCCCTTCGGAATTCTGCAGGATCTGGCCTCCGCCATAGGGACCGAGGTTGCAGTATATGACGTCATCGAGCGTGGACACTGTACCCATGTGGCTTACTGCAACGAAGGGGGTCGTAAATGACCAGCCAAGACCGACAACACCCGTAGAATTTCTATGGTTTGAAGAACGGAGTGTGGGGCGCACGCCGCTGTTATAACTGAGGGAAAGATCCCAGGAAAGAACGTTTCTTGCGTTTATTCCCATCAAAGGCAACTGATAGATTGCCTGTCCATTGAATACGTTTACATTGGAAACGACTTCGCCGGACCCTTGCGAGGGATCAAACTCGCTATGGGATATGGTTGTACTACGGGACCATGAAAGACCTTTGGTCTTGTAGGTGTGGTCAATTCTAGCCGAGACAACATTCCCGCTAGCGGCATATGCTGATACAGTACAGATGAACGCCGAAGTTACAGAAACGAAATTACCTAAAATCCCCATTTTTCCTCCGGGTGAAGAGACGAATAACGCTCTTTGCAGATTTTTTTCTCTTTTTCTGAGAAGGACTTGATTGTGTCACATTCCTTGACACTAGAAAGTCCGTCAATTTTGCGTAAAAGAAGTTCGTTCTTTATCTCCTGTTCTATTTTTTTTTGCAATGAATCAGGAAGTACGAACTTTCTCGTTAAAGTGTCTGTTTCGGCATGTGCCAAAATGGCTAGCGCGGCCACAATAGGCAGGAACGACATATTTCGCATCTTCAACCTCATGGTTATTAATCAAAACAACAACAAGAACGAGCACCGATGCTCACCCTGTTAAAAATCCACACTCAAAAAGTTTCAAGTTTGCTTTAGATGGCCAAACTTTTTTTGTAACATTTTTTTTATCGGAAAACCTATCACAAGAACTTTGAATAAGCCTCTAAAAATACTCTGTTATCAAATTTTAGAGTAAGTTAAAAATATCGAGAATAAATTGCAATGATGGTTTTGTTATTTTTTTACTACAGAAAAAGCTATTGTGATAAAGTATTTTATGTACAAAATGTATTAAGTATATGATAGTCATTTTGTTAGATATGTTTTTGGTAAAATATTTTTTTTATCTTACATTAAAGGTACTGGATATGTTTTATGTGGTTGCTTGCAATAAATTATTGCTACAACTTTGTTTTAAATGAATTGATTGTCATTTTCATCGTATTTTGTAATAAAAGAATAAGGATGTATTTTCTCTTTTTTTGTGTGTTGTTTGTAATTTTATGTTTGCAATGTTTTGAAAATGGTGCGATTTCGCGATTTTTAATAACATTTTTTATGTTGTAATGTTATTGTATGCTTGATAAATGAATAATAATTTATCTTTGGTTGGTTTTTATTTAATAAAATATAGGATTATGAATAAAGGAATGTTTTTTTTTGTTGTTTAGTGGCTCTACTTTTATCTGTGATAAGTTTGGTTGCGTCTTTATCCCTTGTGAAAAATAGTTCTTCTAGCTCATTCTTTATTGATTCCAATAAAGCTTTCGAAAATGATGCGGATATGGTGGCTATAAATCAGAAAATAGCTTTCCTGATGGTGAAATATCCGAGGATAAAATTCGTTTTGTTTCTAAAACGATTTATGGAAAACCTGATGCATTGATTCTTCAAAAATATGTTATGGACCAAAATTTAATCAATGAAATTTTAACTAATATGGACAATATCGTCCAAGTGATATTAGTTTGAAAGCATCCTTTGATGGTGAGGGATATGTTGCTAAAGTAGTGATTTCTTCCTATGATGTTGTGGGAATGTATGTTGATCGTTGGATTGTACTTGGTTTGAAGGGATTCCCTGCAATTCGTTTGCATTATGAGTATGATGATGCTAAAAAACTATAAAAACATCTTATAGTTTGTGTGAAAATGGTGCATGGAATGAAAAATCTCAAAGAACCCGAAGCTATGATAACAAGGGAAAATTGATGTAGATTAAGGAAAAAAAATGAATATTTAGCAAAATATACGTATACGGAAAATGGAAATGTCTCACAGAAAGAATATTTTGATGATGGTGCTTCGATTATGAAAAAATCTATAAGTGCCGATATCTATGGTCGTGTTACTGATGTAATTTATAAGGATGATGCTGGCAAGGAAATTTATTCTACGAAATTAGGCTTTTTTAATGATTTAACCAATAAGGTATTGTCTTCAAAACACTCTTGGAATGATGTGTTGAATGGTGGTGATTTTGAACGTATTGGTTTATATAGTTATGATTATAATGATAGGCTTACCACTGTTGTCGGAAGTTTTGCTGCATCTTATGAATATGATGATATTGGTAGAATGAGTAAAAAAGTCGAGGGAAATGATGGAATCGAGTTTTCCTATTCAAATCCGAGCTATAGGCCTTCGGGGTGTAGTGTCAATGGTGAATCTGATGAGAAAAATGTTGAATATTTTAGATATGATGCTTCTGGAAATATTTGGTATGATAAACATAACAAAGTTGTTTATAAAAATTCTGAATTGGGTCAACCATTGAAGATTACTAGTTTCTCGGTTATGCCAGACCAAATAACGTTAGATGATGTGTATGAAGTCAAGGGTAAGAATAATTTTGCTAATGAGGAAGCCGTTGTAGATGTTGCTTATGATGAGTCTGGTAATCGTCTTTGGTATTCTGTTGATAATAGAGTTCGCAATGAAAAATGGATTATGGTAACGCTTCCTGGAATTGGTAAATTTAAGTCTAGCAATCCATCAGCGGTAATGCCTTTGTATGAATTTGTTCAAAAAGATTTAGTCTCGGGTGGTTTTCGTGATGCTGCTGACAACATTCACTTACCCATTTTGGATGCTCAAGGGAGTGTTCGAGGATTTGTATCGTCACAAGACCTTGAAAGTGCTTATGATTATTATCCATATGGTACTGTTATAGATGTTTCACCTAATGGTGGTGATGATAATCGTCGTTGGCAAAGTAAGGAATTTGACAACGAACATGGTAAATATTATTTCGGTTCCCGCTATTTTGACCCGTTCTTCGGAATGTGGATGAGTCCTGATCCTGCAGGTCAGTTTGCTAATCCCTATACTTATGGTGGAGATCCTATAAACCTTGCAGACCCAAATGGTGAAGAGGTCTTCACTGCGGGGGTTATTGTTACTGCAGCCATTGTGGGGGCTATTATTGGTGGCGCTACGGCTGTTTACCAGTGTACAAAATATGGAGCTGGAAGTTGTTCCGTTGGAATTACGCAAGGAACTGTTGTTGGCGCTGCTGCTGGTGCTGCTGGCGGTGCTGTAGCGGGGCTTGCTGCTGGTGCTGGTGAAGGGGCTATTGGTGGTGGCTTTGCTGGCGGCGCAGCAAGTAGTGCTACTAGTTATATTGGTAATGGCTTGTTTACTGGTGATATGTCCTTTGGTGAAGGCTTTAGATAAACGATGGTTGGAGCTTTTAGTGGTGCTGTTTGTGGTGGTTTTGGTGCTTCGCTTGAACTTAGTAACACCGATTGGGGATGGGCTGGTAGAACTGGAGGTAAATTGCTTGGTAGTGCTGCTAGTTCTGTATTTAATACAGCGATAAGTGGTGGTGGCAGCTTTGGGGATTTTATGTTAAATATGGGGAAGTCCATGGCGATGGGCTTGACATCATCGATTCTTACGGGTTATATTGATTCTTATGTAAATGGTAAGGATCGCTATGATTACACTGATGTTAATCAAGCTGGTTTACAAGCTGGTGATGTCCTTGCGTTCGGTGTTGAGGATGGTTAAGGTGTAAAAGGTTGGGCTATATCTCGTTCAATTATGACGGCTAGTGGAGAACCTTATTCGCATATTGCTGTTGTTGATTATGGACTTGACAAGGGGGGGGATTATGTTCTTGGAATTCGTGAAGCAAATAATAATGGCACAAATGAATTTACCCCTCTTAGTACAATAAAGGAAAAAACTAACCATCCTTATAATAATCGAAAATTTAAAATTTTGGGAAATAAATCGCTAAATAAAAATTATACAACACTTAAATCTCAAAAATATGAATTTGTACATGCTAATTGTGCAAAACAGGCGAGCCTTTGGACAATTATGCCTATTCGTAATAACCCGGGTGCTTTTGCACGAATGATGTTAGGTCAATCTATTTACTATAATAGTGCTTCATTGCGGAGTATTATGTGGTGAGTTTGTTGCGGATTATTTGTTTCGCCTTGCTATTGGTAGGTTGTTCATCCAGCCAGTTGCGGGCTATATCTAGTTCTTTAGGTTTTCATAAGGTCTCAAGGGTGTTTCCTGTAGATTTATCGGATCGTGAAAAACAGGTGTTCCGTATTAGGGGGCTTGAAAAGCCCTCTATGCTAGTGCATAGATCTGATGGAACTTTTCCATTTAGTTTGAATTTGTGTATGGATTCTATTCCTGAAGTCAGTATAGAAGTTTTTAAAGGGTTTGATGTTGATTTGAAGCTTTCAATGGATGGAGTCCCTATAGATTATGTGTATACAAAAATTGGCACGACTCATACTTGTTGGTGGGCTGATAATAGTGAAGGTATAGAGCTGGCTGTTGCATATTTGCCCGCAAGTGCTGATTTTAACAAGCCGATTACAATAGATTTCCAATTGAAGGATGATAGAAGTTGGAGCTTATTGGCGAAATCGCATAAGCAAGATCCATCAGGAAATACACCTATAATTGAAATTGATGTAAATGATGTAAAAAATAAAAATCGCCGTGCAATGAGTAAACTAAAAAATCCCCGTATTGTTATTTGGACTGGGGATTAATAATTGTTACTATTCGTGAACGAGAACGAAAATCCATATCTCCTAATATTTCAACTTACCATACATTTTTCTTACAATTCCTTAAATTACTGATAAAGGCTTCTTCTTCGCAAGAAGTCTTTTCTTTTTACTTTATTTTTCTAAATTTGTCTCCATGAATTTTATACGTAAGTATGAGTTGGTTCTTGTATTGTTGTTTGCATTGTGCGCAACGGTGCCCGCCCAGACATTTACTCCGCTTCCGATTGCGGATTCCATTATCGTCAAGAATTTGAATGTCAAGAATACCGAGATTCGCGACCTCTTACAAGGTATGGCGGTCCAGTATGGCTTGAACCTATTCCTAGCTCCCGATGTTCGCGGTCCAGTTACAATAAACTTCAACAACCAACCGCTCAAGGATGCTTTGCGTCTGCTGTTGCAGTGGAATGGCTACGATTACACGGTCGATGGCGGTACAATTCATGTGCGTAAGCATGTTGAAAAGGCTCCGGAACCGCCTAAACCTCCTGAGAAACGTTTCCGTGTCGAAAGTTGCAACAATACTTTGACGATGGATGTCGAAGACGCTCCTCTGGACAAGGTTGTCCGTAAAATTGTCGAGGTCACAGGCAAGAATATTCTTTTGGAACGTGGCGAAAATAAGCATGTATCTCTCTTTGTGCAAAACATGCCTTTTGATCGCGCTATTCGTCATGTGGCGGAATCGGCGGAATTGGACTACGAAGAAGAAGATGGCGTCATTTCTATCAAGAAGGCCGCCTGGAATCTTGGTAATGGTCGTCAAGAGAATGGTGGTCGTTTCAGAGTTCGCCTTGTGAGTGATTCTCTGTTGAACATCGAGGCGATTGATGCTCCGCTTGCATCTCTCTTGAGTGAAGTTCTTGCGCAGACAAAACTGAATACGATGGTCTATGGCAAAATCGATGGCCAAGTGACGGCGCATATTTCAGAAATTCCTATTCGCGATGCGCTCAAGTTCTTGTTCCGTGGCACGTCTTACACTTTCTGGGAACGCGATGGTGTTTACTTTATCGGTCCTCACGAAATGCAGACTGCGGACAATTCTCTCTTGATCAAGCTCAAGCATTTGCGTGCTGAAGATGTCATAAAACTTTTGCCGACAACGCTTACAAAGAGCACGCAAATCCAGGTTGTTAAGTCGCAGAACGCTTTGATGGCGGTCGGTAACTACGATGTGCTCGATGCGATTTCGCAGTATGTCGATAAGATGGATTTGCCGGTGGCGCAGATTTTGATTGAAGTTCTCGTAGTCGATATGGATATCGAAAAGGGTCACAGTCATGGGCTGAATTTGCTTTTCGGCAAGGCTTCGCAGCATATGGGTTCCGAAAAATTGTTCCCGAGCATTGATCAAACTTTGAACGCAAGGCAGACTCAAAAGATATTTAATGGTCTTGGTTTGGGCGAAATTGTGAGTATCCCGAAAGACATGGTTACAAAGATCAATGCCATGGAACAAGAAAAGATTCTTGACGTGAAAGCACGCTCTCAGATTGCAACGTTGAATGGCGAAACGGCTGTTCTTACGATTGGTCAAACTCAGTATTACATGATGTCGTCCGAGGTGGATTACAATCAGGGCGATGCGGTCACGTCCAAGACGACTCAGCGTTTCGAACAAATCGAGGCGAACTCCAACATTACGGTGACGCCTTACGTGACGGGCGAGGGTGAAATCACTTGTGAGATTGTTCCAGATTTCTCTGAACCGGAAGGTAGCTTTAACAGCACCGTTCCGCCTACGCTTAACAAACGCTACGTGAAGTCTTCTGTC
>OCTW013388374.1_pt1 | contig 15476 bp, 14 predicted proteins | sample 1539671 | NCBI WGS metagenome assembly OCTW01 (sample SAMN02144230, study PRJEB22623) | gut metagenome | biome: sheep rumen | host: Ovis aries | place: New Zealand
ATGGCAAAATCAATAAGCTTTACAATAAAATACTGGAAGCAGAATGGACCTAAGGAGAAGGGACATTTTGATTCACACGAGATGAAGAACGTGCCTGACGACACTTCTTTCCTCGAAATGCTCGATATGCTCAATGAGGAGCTCATCAACGAGGGCAAGGAGCCTTTCGTGTTTGACCACGACTGCCGCGAGGGTATCTGCGGTATGTGCTCGCTCTATATCAACGGTACGCCACACGGAAAGACTGAGCGCGGCGCTACTACCTGTCAGCTCTACATGCGTAAGTTCAACGATGGCGACGTCATCACCGTAGAGCCATGGCGCTCTGCCGGTTTCCCAGTCATCAAGGACTGCATGGTTGACCGCTCTGCGTTCGACAAGATCATACAGGCTGGCGGCTACACCTCTATCCGTACCGGACAGGCACAGGATGCCAACGCCATCCTCATACCAAAGCAGAACGCCGACGAGGCAATGGACTGCGCTACCTGCATCGGTTGCGGTGCCTGCGTAGCAGCCTGCAAGAACGGTTCTGCAATGCTCTTTGTAAGCTCTAAGGTGAGCCAGCTGGCACTCCTGCCACAGGGACGTCCAGAGGCTGCTAAGCGCGCCAAGGCAATGGTAGCACGCATGGATGAGCTTGGCTTCGGTAACTGCACCAACACCCGCGCCTGCGAGGCAGTATGTCCGAAGAACGAGTCAATCGCCAACATCGCCCGCCTGAACCGCGAGTTCATCAAGGCAAAGCTTAGCGATTAAGCTGTTGTAAAAATACTTATTCCGCCTCTGTTCCTGTGACAACGGGGGCAGAGGCGGAAATGTTTTAAAAAAGGAAGAAAGATATGACTGCAACGCAACTGAATGCAGGAATACTTATATAATAAAATAAAATCTTTATGGGTTATGACATACCTCAATCAATTTCACAAGGAAGCCTCAGAGCGCAAGATGAGGAAAATAGAAGAATTAGGGAAATCTCAGATAAGCTCCACAGCCTTTGCCGAGTATATGAAGCGCAATGTGGAGTTGGCGAGCAGAATGTAACTCATTTTGAGATAGAGCAGAGAGTTGCCGAGAAATATGCTAAAGAGCATAATATATGGTTACCTATGGAGAAGGTATTCTCTTTAGGAGTGCCTGGTCCCAGTGGTAACGAGAATGACAGTTGAGTCTCTATATTGATGATGTTGGAATAAAAGATGCAAAATATTTTGCGGAACAAGAAATAATTATTATTTTTGCGAAAAATTTCGCAACGAAAAATTTCGCAATATGAAGAATCCTTTTAAATTTGGTACGGTGGTGGAAGACGAATACTTCACAGACCGTATAAAGGAGACACAGTACATAAGGCAGTCGCTGGATAGCGAGAACCACTTGATATTGATAAGCCCCAGAAGATTCGGAAAGTCAAGTGTAGTGCTCAAGGCAGTGAAACAGTCTAAGTATCCCTATCTCATGCTTAATCTGCAAAAGGTGGTCAGTACGGAGGACTTTGCTGCACAGTTGCTCAAGGAAGTATTTCGTTTGAGACCGTTTGAACGTATACGCCATTTGATGAGCCATTTCAGAATCATTCCTACGATGTCTGTAAACCCTATGACAGATGGAGTGGAGGTGAGTTTTCAACCAACTGTAGATAACAGGGTACTGCTTGAAGATGCCATGTCGTTGCTTGAAAAGGTGGGCAGCGATATGGGTAAATTAGTGGTAATACTTGACGAGTTTCAGGAGATAAGGGTGATAGACAAGAATTTAGATAAGCAGCTGCGTTCGATTATGCAACTGCAGCACAACCTAAACTACGTAATATTAGGCAGTCAGGAATCAATGATGACAGAGATATTCGAGCGTAAGAAGTCACCTTTCTATCATTTCGGCACGCTTATGCACCTAAGCAAGATACCTTATGATGATTTCTTTGCCTATGTAAGCGAGCGTATTTCTCCCATCTTGGGAAGTGACGGAGAGATGGTAGCGCAAGAAATACTTCTTTATACATCTTGTCACCCATACTATACGCAGCAACTGGCATCGCAGGTGTGGCAGTTGGCATATTATGAAGAAGTGAGACAAGATCTTGTAGCACAGGCGGTAGAAAGGCTGGTAACGGTTCATGATCTTGACTTTGAGCGTTTGTGGCTCGGCTTTAACCGTATGGATAAACGCATCATGCAGATGCTGTGCCGTAACAAGAATCCGCTGCAGGATAAGTCATTACCCACCAGCACAGCTTATAGTGCGGTAAAACGACTTGTAAAGATGGGTTATGTTGTGCGTACGGAGCGTTATGAACTAGAGGATCCGTTCTTCAAGAGATGGATAAATGCAAGGCAAATGTAGGAAAAATGATTTTCCATGATTTCTTCTGTTTTTTCAAGAAAAAGTTGTAAATTTGCGAGCAAGAGGACAAAGAGAGCATCTCGTCCTCAAGTCTTATGGTAACTATAATGATAATTAAAACAACCCTTTAACCCTTTTTGCCTATGAAATAAAACAAAAGAAGAGAACGCTACGGTGACAGCCTGCAACCCTCGCCTTCTGAGCTATGAGCCAGTAAGTGCGAAAACGTCTGGGCAAAAACAAAATTAATAAATTTACACTGTAAGGGTAGCGTTTCTGTTCATATTTCTTAAGATATAACTGAGCTTTCGGCTCTTGTTCGGTGAACTCGAATACCGCCAATATTCATATCACGAAACGAGCAAGTAAGCAGATTGTTCACGCTCTATGGGCGTGGACTGTTCGTGCTTGTTTTCGTGATTGGTCACTTGGCGGTAACCAGAGTTCAAACAAGTAATGAACGGTTTCCGCCCTTTTTTAATTTATAGCTGAATTATGAATGAAGCAAAGAAAAAGCATGGTTGCGTAAAATGGATTCTTATAATATTGGGTGTTCCTTGCCTTATAGGAGTTTTGTCTGGTATATTTGGAGGAAATAGTACAGAAAAGAATGATTCTGACTCAAGGGACTCACAACAGGTGATAACAGACAAGTCTGTTCAGAAAGAAAATAATCCTGTAACGTGGGACATAAATGTTGAAAAAGATGAGATGACAGACTCAAAGAATATATGGGCAGCGATAAAAAGCGATAATTATATAGAGCAGGAATTTCCGTATCAAGGCCTCACGTATTCAACAATAACCGTAAGGTACATGAAGAAATATGGTTATGATGTCCTGCTTACTATTGACAGAGGGCAAATAGTAGGAAACAGTATTAATGGGTCAAACTATGTAACAGTCCGATTTGATGGCGGAACACCAAAAAAGTACACTTTTAATGACTCTGAAGACGGAAGCACGGAAACTGTTTTCCTGAACAATCAAAAGGATTTCATTGAGAGATGTAAAAAATCAAAAGAAATCAAGATAGAGATGCCTCTGTATCAGGCAGGAAGACCCGTTTTTGTGTTCCATGTGGACAAACCGTTAGAGTGGCCACAGTAAAGGGCTTGTTTCAAGATGATGTCTTATCCGTATGCAGGTATTCCCTGCATACGGATTTTTTGGAAAGAGATGAGGCTTTCCTTAAGGAAGATATTGATATATTGAGACTGAACATCATCATTTGTTTGTTAGTTGAGTGAGTTGCTGTAATACAGCAACAGACGGGACGAGGTATAGGCATGATAGGCAACATATAGGAACGAGGGGAGGGTAAGGAGAGGACGAGCAGTAACAGCCTTAGGTTGGGCCTTCGCAGATGGCTTTTGCCATGTCGTTGAGTTGCAGGCACTGGCCTCGCTTTATCGTCAGTCTTTCGTTGTGATGCTCCCACGGAGCGAGGATGAGCAGCTGACCACGGGCACAGGCATCCATGCGCTTGCCACCGGGTTTTGCGAGGTCGGTGAAGCCGTTTTCCTGTAGATAAATTACCGGCAGACCTTCGTCAAAGACGGCGCGCATGATGGCTTTCTCACCTTTCGAGATGGCTGGCGATACCATTACGGCTCCCTGACGGGCAAGGGCGAGACATTCGTCGAGCCTTCTCTGCAGTTCTTCGTCCGTCATCCTTCTGGAGCACTGTACCTGCACCTTCATGGGCCTCTCCAGCAGGAAGCGGTTGCCGATGGCAGAGAAACTCATTCCTGCATACTTCAGTCCTCTCTGTACGCGGAAGAGCTCTGGATTCTCACGTTTCATCAGCAGGCGGCGAGGGTTGTCCTTTAGGTAATGCAGCCATCGCTCCAGCTGGCCTTGACGGAGGAGTATGCGGTCGTTGTAGCCCTTGGCGAAGAGCAGGCCGCGCTTGCGGTCTGTAGTTTTTGGGGGTTGCTGTGATACAGCAACAGACTCAACCTCGTTTGTTTGTTGCTGTTTTGTTTGTTGCTGTAGTACAGCAACATGCTCAACTTGGTGGGCGTGCTCAACTTGGTGGGCGTAGTCGGTGGGTAGTAGCTCACGGAAGGCTTTGTTGCAACCTTGCTTGAAGCCCAGCAGTACCTTTCCTAACGGCTTCTCCATCTTCTCCTTTACGTAGAGAATGCCGTGCAGGTGGTCGGGCATCATCTGCAGTGCCACTACCTCCACCTCCGGGTGGTAGGTGCTTATGTCATGCCATGCCTGGGCTACGGCCTCGCCGAGATGGGTCAGTACGATATGCGGCGCATCGGGCGATGGCTCTGTAGCCTCGCTGCGACCTGCCACTTCACCAAACAACGGCCTGCGGCCCTCTGTCACCATCGTAATCATATACATACGTCGCTCCGTGTAGTCGTTATCTACACAGCGGCGCTGCATGGAGGGTATCTTGTCTCCTGCAAAGGCTTTCTGACTCTCGTATGTTGCTCTGTCCATATAGTAAGTTAACGGTTAGTTTTCCGGCGGTAATAATCATTACTGCTTGCTGTGCTTGCTGAGGAAAGAGAGGACGGTGGCATTGAACTGCTGAGGCTGCTCCATGTTCATCATGTGACCGCAGTCGGGTAGGGTAATCTGCTCCCCATCCTTTACGTAGTCCAGTTCACGGGCACGGGAAGTCTTCCCCTCCGTCTCGCCACGCAATACCAACAGCGGTACGCTGACGGGAGCCTTGCGGCGCAGTTCTGCCCAAGCCTCCTTGCCATAGAACAGGCGCGGCTCCTTATGGAGCGGTTGCCATGCCGTCCACTGGCTTATCATACGGTGTAAGGGCTTGCGCATGGTCTCACGGCGTGAACCGCCACCACTTACCAGCTGCTCCGTCCATTCACGTTTCATCGCCTCCACGCCGCGCTGCCTCAGGGCGGCAATCTCCTGCTCCCTCTTAGCGTTTTCTGCCGAATCCATCGGTTCCGACGGACCTTTACTATTCCTTATGCCACCGCTGCACAATACGCAGCTCAGCAGACGGTCAGGATACATGGCAAGCATATCGCCAGCCACGAAGGCACCCATCGACAGTCCAACCACATGGGCACGCTCTATTTTCAGCGAATCCATCAGTGCCACCACGTCATCGACATGGGTGGTATGCAGGTCCTCACGCATGGCAGACGACAGTCCGTAGCCACGGAAGTCCAGACGTATGGTGCGGTAATGCGCAGAGAAATCCCTCCACTGCGTGTCCCACATACGGCGGTCCAGCGAGTGTCCGTGCAGCAAAATCAGTGGTTCGCCCTTGCCACGCTCCTCATAATACACCATTCCACCGCCCTGCACGCCTACATAGCAGCCACGCTGTGAGGCGCATCCAGAGAGTAGCACCGTCGTTACCGTCGCCAGGCATACGCTGCACAGCGACCAACGGCGCAAAGCGTTTGTTATGTTGATATATTTCATAGTACTTGCAAAAATAGGAAAAAACCTTGACAACATCAAATTTTCAGTATAATATGGTTCTTTTCTTATGCTATATTGAAAAAATAGTGTAACTTTGCGATTTGGAAAAAACTATACAGATATGAACAGAGCCTCACAGATTATCCGCACCAGTGTTATCGGCATTATTGCCAACGTGATGCTTGCAGCCTTTAAGGCCACGGTAGGCGTGCTCGCCAGTTCGGTGGCTATCGTTATGGATGCCGTCAACAACCTCAGTGACGCACTCTCAAGCGTCATAACCATCGTGGGAACAAAGTTGTCACAGCGACCAGCCGACTTGAAACATCCCTTCGGCTACGGCAGGGTGGAGTATTTCAGCGCCATCATCATAGCTGTTATCGTACTTTCGGCAGGTGTTACGTCGCTTATAGAGTCAGTGAAGAAGATAATAAATCCTACGGAGCCATCATACACCACCGTGACGCTCACCGTAATCATCGTAGCTATTGTGGTAAAGCTGGTGCTCGGCATGTATGTAAAGCGTAAGGGCGAGCAGCTCAAGAGCGACGCGCTGACAGCCTCGGGTGCCGACGCACTGTTTGACTCAATCATTACGCTTGCCACGCTCGTCTCAGCCGCTGTCATGCTCTTGTGGAATGTGTCACTTGACGGCATACTGAGTGCGCTCATCTCTATTGTCATCATCAAGGCAGGCTTTGAGATGCTGTCCTCACCCATCAATGAGTTGCTTGGTGCAAGGGTGTCACAGGAACTGCTTACCGGACTGAAGAAAGACATTATGGCCTTTGACGGTGTCAGGGGGGTATATGACGTGATACTCCACAACTACGGTCCCGACGTGCTTATAGGCTCGCTCCATATCAGCGTGGACGATACCCTAACCGCCTATGAAATACATGGCTTGTCGCGCGCCATCTCAGAGCGTATGTACGAGCTCCACGGCATAGTACTCACAGTAGGTGTATATGCAGTGTCCACGGGCAGCCACAGGCGCACGGAGTTACAGAATATGATGATAAAGACTCTATCAGACCGTAAGGACATACTGCAGCTTCACGGCTTCTATTATTATGAGCAGGATAACAGGCTGTCCATCGACGTGGTACCCGACATCAGCGTGACCGACGAGTCAGCCTTTGCCGCCATGCTCACCGATGAGCTCCAACGTCTTATCCCCGGTGTGCAGATAAGTATAGTCATAGATCATAACTACAGTGTGTAGATGAAAGAAATATAACTTAATCTGAAAAAAGCTTATGAAAAACAATCCTATTGTCAGTTTTTTCTCTTTGCTCACCATTTTTTTCTCGGTGGGTGCCTTTATGTCTTGCAGTAACTACCAGTATGTACAGGTTTATGAGGTGCAGTCGGAGAACTGTAGTAAAGACAAAGATGTTTTAGTATACAATAATGATGATTGCAGTATTACATACAACTTCTGGTCAGAGAGAGGCAACGGGGGCTTTACATTCCATAACAAAACAGATAAGAATATATATCTTATGACATCCTTGTCTTCGTTCATACAAAATGGTATGGCTATAGATTATGACGATATGCTGATGGTAAAAACAAAAATGCCTGATGCTAATCTATATGCAAGGTCAATATGCATACCTCCTAAGTCAGGAAAGGTGGTGGCAGGCTTTCCTATTTACAGTACCGTTAAGATGCAGTGTGGCGACAACGACTCTAACTTTCCTAAGAAGTCTTCTGCAAAGATTAACTATACGAGGGATAATACCCCTATGTCGTTCTCTAACAGGATAGCATATTGCTTGGATAACAACCTTAGTGACATAAAGTATGTAGAGAATATATTTTGGATTTCGTCATTACAGAATTACTCAGAATATTCTTTGATAGAAAAAGTAAAGGAAATAGATTGTGAAACCAGTGTTATGGTTTATGCCAAAAAGAACAAGATGGAAGCTCCATACAGGTTTTACAATAACTATACAATGGATATGTATTCTTTAGACTCAAAATATGAGCCATTTGACCAAGTGGGAATATTCTCTGTAAAAAAGAATAGAAAGAAATAATACACCAGATATATGTTAAAAGACATTCTTCTTGTCGGGGCTGGCAGTTTCCTCGGTGGAATCACCCGTTATCTTGTCTCTTTGTTGATGAAAGGGGTGAGTGGGGCGTTTCCGTGGGCTACGATGACGGTGAATATCGCTGGTTGTCTGCTCATCGGAGTGCTATGGGCGGTATTCAGCCGTTCCACCGCGTCATCACAACTTAATCTGCTGCTTACCGTCGGCTTCTGTGGCGGTTTTACCACCTTCTCCACCTTCTCTAAGGAGAGCCTGACACTGTTGCAGGCAGGCAGCTACACAGGGTTTGCCCTGTACGCTCTTGGCAGCGTGACAGTAGGAATCCTCGCCGTTGCCGCCGGTTTTATTTTAGCAAAGTAGATAATTACCCGTTTATAAAAGCAGTGGGGCTGACCAGTCATCGGTCAGTCCCACTGTTGTCTATTTATAGTCGTTAATCAGTTTCCACTCATTAGGCAGGAAATCATCGGTAGAACCGTTCCATGATGCGTCAGGCATATACCACCACTGGCTGTTGAAGTAAGAGCGCAGCGTTGCATCCTTGAACACATATCCTCTGCTGGCGTATGGCAGGTTGCGTATTATGCGGCGCTGCTTGGCGGTCAGTTCGCCGGGCTCGCAGAAATAGTTAGGTACAATGGGGTGGAATCGCTCGCTTCGGTCATAGAAGCATCCTACGGTGCTCTTCTCGTTGAAGGTAAGCATAAGGTCGGCACTGTAGATGTTTATGTCGGCAGAGGGAACGAAGTTATAGCAGTGCCACTCCACGGTGCCGTTACGCAGCGTCACCTCACGTATCTTTGTGTCATAGTAATTAGTGTAGCGTATCTTACCCTTGCCCTTGGCTATTACGGGTTTGGTGGCAGGGAAGAGCGAGTCATCTATGCAGAAATGCTTGGCGGTATTCTCCGCCTTTATGCGCAGGGTGAAATCGGCTATCTCTCCACCGGCCCATCGCATGGCTGGCGTGAGCCAGTAAGGTATCTCATAGATGTTTCCCACGGTCTGTGACATAAGGTAGCGGTAGGTGTGGCGCACACGGTTCAGTCCGGGCTTGAACACAGCATCAAAGCAATATGCGCAGGCGAAAGTGGTGTCTTGGTATGTCCTTACGTTGTAGAGCAGCTCCTTGCTCAGGGCGTCCCACATCTCGTTAAGTGAGTCGTTGTCACACTCCTCGGTGGGTCGCCACAGCGTGGTGTCAAGAGGTTCGAGAGAATGTGGTTTCTCCTCGTCCCATGTAGTGCCTACGAGGTAGTTGTGATAAGGCAGACTCACGCCGTTCATCGTCACGGTGAAATCTTTGATGTAGGGGTGGACAGGGTTCTTGAAGTCTATGAGTTCATCGCCGTTATATGGCGTGTCGGCCTCAAATCCCACGGTGATGGTCTTCTCCTTGCCGTTGTTGCGGAAGGTGTAGTCCACGTCAACGTAGGCATAGTTGTCATCGCCGATGGTAATTGTCAGCACCTCGCGCTCAACGCTGATGTCAGTCTCATGTACCGGCTCTATGTGTGCGCCGTTGACAAAAAAAACTCCGTCATTGCCTCTGGCGGTCGTGCTGACAGCCAGGAAGGCAATGACGGTATATAGCAGTGAATGTTTCATGGAATGATATTGTGGTAGAAGGTCGTTAATACCTTTTAGTTGTTGAAGTAGTAGATGAAGATGGCGATGCCCTCGATGGCCTTCTTGCCGGTCTCCTTCACGTTCATGGTGAACTTCACTTCGGTCTTCACAGCTCCGCGCAGGTTCTGTATGCTCTGCAACTTAGTGGTGAGTGAGAGGCTCTGGCCGCTCAGCACCGGCTGACCAAACTTCATCTTGTCTATGCCGTAGTTTACGAGCATCTTCACGTTCTGCACGTCAACGATCTGGTTCCACAGGTAAGGCAGCACCGACAGTGTGAGGTAGCCGTGGGCAATGGTGGTGCCAAACTGGCTCTCTGTCTTTGCCCTCTCGGTGTCCACGTGTATCCACTGGTGGTCCAGCGTAGCGTCGGCAAACATATTTATTCTCTCCTGTGTGAGCTGTACGTAGTCAGACGTTCCCAGCTCCTTGCCCTCATACTGGGCAAACTCCTCATAAGATTTGATTGTAAGCATTGTTTTCTTCGTTTTATTTTAATATGTTATGTCTTTTCTAACCGCAAAGTTAAGTATTTTTTTTGAATAACAGGCAGTTCATAGGGATAAAAGTAACCTGTTATTTCAGGAAGTCTCTTATCTGTTCAAGCGCCTCCTGCTGCTCTGCTCCCCTGAATCCGTGTCCGGCACCCTTGATAACGTGCAGTCGTGCCTCGCGGTACATAGCCACGGCGCGTCGAGAGTCGTCCATTGATACTATGCGGTCCTTGTCGCCCTGGATGATGAGCACAGGACCTTTATAGCGGTCTATCACGTCAAAAGGCTTCAGGTAGTGCACCTCCTCAAAGAAGCGGTGTCCCATCGGTACGTTCCACAGACGTGTGGTGTCAGGGATATCTGCCAGCACCTTGTATCTGCTGTTCCAGTTGTCGGGTATGCATAGAGCCGGATAGCACAGTATGAGCCGGCTCACCTCCGTGGGAATGTCAGCGGCTGTCAGTGCCGATACCAGTCCGCCCTGGCTCTCACCTATCAGCACCACGTTGGCAGTGTCAACGTCAGGTTGTGAGCGGAAATAACGTACTATGGCTTCAAGGTCGCGCTGCTCGTCAAACACAGACATATTCATGGTGTTATTGTCGCTGCGACTGTTCACAGAGCCGCATGGGAAGTCAAAGGTATAGCACATATACCCCAGCTCGTTCAGAGTCTTGAAATAGTTCTTACCAAAGGCGTGAGAACCGTTGAAGCCGTGGGCTATTACAGCCACGGGATGTTTCTTGTTTGCATTGTCAGGCCTGCTCAATACGCCGTATATGTTGCGTGCGCCGTTCTTTATCCACAGCTCCTCCTCGTTCTGGGCATGTAGTCCCATCATCACAAGGGAGAGCATACATAGTGTCAAAATTCTTTTCATATTCCTTAATCCTTATTCCTTAATCCTTATTCCTTAATCCTTATTCTTTATTCCATTAATCTTTATTCCATTACTCCTTACTCCATCACCCTTATCTCCACAGGACCGAGGAGACCAGACGGGAGCAGGGGAGAGTCCTTGGTGAAGAACTTGAAGCAACCTACGGTCTTTCTGCCCTGTGAGGGGTGCGGAGTGCCGTCGCGCAGCCAGTCGGGTATGGCGGTCATGTAGCGTCCAGCCACAGGACTGCCTGGCACGTATTGATACACCAGCGGCTCTGACCACTCTATGTCATCGGGCTCCTGCTCATCGCCTATCATCCTGTTAGCCCACAGGTTGGTTACGTCAATCTTTATCTCGTTCTCGCCTTCATGCAGCGCTGCGGTGATGTCAAGTGTGAAAGGAGCCTTCCACATACACGGGAAATCCATGCCGTTTATGCGTACTGTCGCCATGTTCTTCACCTTGCCTAAGTGCAGGAACAGCTTTCCCTCCCTCAGTTGCTTCTTTGTCATGGAGAAATTGTTGGAGTATGTGGCCGTGCCTGAGAAATACTTTACCCCGTTGATTTCAGATGAAGTCCAGTCAAAGAGACTCTGCTCTATAAACTCAAACTCACCAGGGAAGGATATGACCCAGTCGTCGTTGAGGCTTATTATCATCTCGCCCTTGTCATCGGTTGTCACCAGCGATGCCAGCGAGTCGCATGACAGTGTTGTGCCGATGTCATTGCTGAACAAGAGGAACCTTGAGCCGCGTGGCTCAATGGTCAGCTCCATGTCGCCGCCGTCATGACTGCTCATGTCGAGGTTATAGGGATTCCATATCTCCACGTGTCTCCCTGCGGCAAACTGCTGTATCTCTATTGTCTGTGTGGCCGTGGTGTCAGAGGGGTTGCATACGAATACGATGTCGGTGTTGCCGTCAGTTCTGCGATAGGTCTTGAATGCTCCTATGTCGCCCCACTGCTGTTTGCTCGGCACGCCGCGCTGCAACAATGACTGGCAGCGCGCCATGTAGTCAAACAGAGCCTTTGCGCCGCCGGCCTTCCACCACGTCTGGTTAGGCACGAACTGAGTGCCCCATATACCAAACGACATACCCGGCTCCACGCTCGTCCACGGGTTGCAGGCTCCGGCGTGCAGCATCATGCGGTTCACGCCGGTGCAGAAAGCCCTGTCGCATATAGGCTTGAGCGACTGTGGGTCGTCCTGCCATGCGTGCAGGGGGTAGCAGGTGAAAGCCTCGGCATAGAGCAGGGGCTTCTGCAGGTTGCGCATCACCTGCTCGTGGCCCTTCATATCCTTCCATCCCCATGTCTCGGGCTTCACCCAGAACTCTGTCGCCACCAGCGCGTTGGGCGTATGCTTCAGTATCTTGTATATGTCGAGCACACGGAAAGGTCGCTGTGCGCCGGTGCCGTAAGGCTCTATGAACAGCCGCATACCCGGCGCGCTCTGCTCTGCCAGCTCTGCCATATAGCCGTAGTAGTTCTCGGCAAAGAGAGAAGTGAGCACGTCGGTAAAGTCTTTCCTGAACTTCGCCGTCTCCTCCTTGCTTCCTATCACCGCCTTACCCACAATATTGGGCAGCCATGGCCTCAGGTCATAGCCCTTGCGCTGCTTGAACTCATCAGGCAATACCACGCTCCAGTCCTGTCCGCCAGCCTCATAGCTGTCTATCTCTATGCGGCAGAAGGTCTTGCCAGCGTGTCTGCCCGCCAGGTCTATCAGCATCTGCGGATATCCGTCCCAGAAGTGTTTCACAGCCTCGCGTCTCAGCTTGTCACACTCCAGTCCCTGACCAGACAGCGGTGACTGTGCCTCGTTGGTCTTGCCGTTGGTGGTGTGGCCGAAGCGCAGCAGCAGCCAGCGTCTCCCTTGTGCCTGACTTCTCAGTGCGGCGGGGAAGCGGCGCAGCACGTCCTTGGTGATAATGAGCGTGTCGGCCCACCTGCCGTCCCTCATCACGGGCAGCAGTTCCGTAAGGTCTATGATGTCAGCCTTTGCCACAACAGAGTCGTCGGGAATAGCCAGCACGCATATATCCTGATAGAAGTTATACTTAGGATCCACCTCGGCGCGTGGCAGCAGCAGCCGTTTCTCCTTGGGGTTATATACCGCCGATGCCGACACCAGCTTCTGCATGGAGTATTCGGGAGTCACGTTGCCGTATGCGCTTGACGACCACCCCGGACAGTTATGCGTGCCGTATGACAGTCCCAGTCGCTCACACTCGTCCATGGTCCAGCGCATCAGCTGCCGCCACTTCTCGCTGCCAATGGCACACTCAGGGTCGCCCACGCGGCTCTGTCTGTCGCCGCCTATCTGGAAATTCTGCACACCAGCCAGTCCGGCAGCCTTTACGGCCTCCAGGTCTTTCGTTATAGCCTCCTTAGTCACGAGACCGTCCATCCATTGCCATATCAGCAAGGCGCGCTGCTCGTCCTTAGGGTTTATAAAATCCTCGCGAAGCCCGCCTTGCGCCGACGCGCCACAGCACCATGCGCAGCAGACGGCAGTCAATAGAGAGATAACAGTTTTTCTCATAAAAAAAATTGTCGTATGTGTTAGTAATTCATGTTTCGCAAGTACTCAACTTTTTGAGATTTCAGGAGTTAAGGAGTCTGGAGTTAAGACATTAGTATAGTGGTTCTGCTACTAATTGACCTTCATTATTAATGAAAGTGTTGACCGTCCAGTTGTTGTAGGTCATCACAAAAAGATGAGGGCTGCGTTTATTATTTGTAAATATATATCCTTGACCTTATTTCCCTTCCTTTCACTTCAATAATTTTCTACCTCCATTGTCTTCCAGCACTTGCATCTGCTGGATGGCTATCTGATTGAGCTTTACAAGTCGTTCACCCTGTGGCATACCGTCATTGATGAGCACTGCATTAATGTTCTCCATATTCGAGAGGCAGATAAGCTCGTTGATAGTGGCATAATCGCGTATATTGCCTTTCAACTCAGGATTAGTCTCACGCCATTGCTTAGCAGTCATGCCAAACATGGCCACATTGAGCACATCGGCTTCCTCTGCATACTTCATCGCTGCTTGCTCACGAGTTACTGCTTCGGGAATGAGGTGGCTCTTGATAGCATCGGTATGAATACGGTAGTTGATTTTGGAGAGTTCACGCTTGGCTGACCATGTAAGTTGCTTCTGTTCGTCTGCCTTGAGACGCTGAAACTCGCGCACGACATAGACCTTGAACTCAGGACTAATCCACATAGCGAATTCAAAAGCGATATCTTTATGAGCATAGGTCCCGCCATATCTTCCTGCCTTTGCCTGTAATGAGATTGCGCCTGTACGAGCAACAAATTCTTTTACGCTAATTTTGAAACTGTTTAATCCGGATTGGTTTCTAATTGTGGCGAATTCGCCATAATTAAAATTGGGATTATATATACGTTCCCATACACCAAGAAATTCCATAGTGTTACGATTTCGAAGCCAATCGGTCACAAAGAAATCGCCATCTTTGGCTTTCAGCATGTCTGTTATGCAGATGTAATCTTCGCCATTTACATTTGATACCGTTATCTCTGTGTCTTGAACGATTATCCTTGCCATGATTTTTTGATTTGATAGTTTCTTACTATAATGTTCGGAGTCTCATATTTATTCAAATAAAGAGGCGATGCTCGTTTTGTCATAACATGATTGTCCTGTCATGATAGTATCATTATATATATCCTTACCTTATAAAGTGCATGGGCTGCCATGGCTCACGCTCGGGGTAACCGGGGTTGTCGCCGGAGTGTATCTTCTTGAGCATCCACGCCATGTTGTCGGCCATGGTGCGCATGGTCTGCATACCCTCGGTGTCAAGAGCCGCCTGACCCTCCTCACGACCGTAGGCTATGTTCCAGTACTGCGATGACACTACGGGCATGTTCATCATCTGGAACGGCATGTTCAGCGTCTGGAAGGCAGCCGACGCACCGCCCCTGCGACAGAGGCACACCGCTGCGGCTGGCTTGTTCTGCACCTCCGCACCGGCAGAGAAGAACATACGCTGTATGAGCGACAGCAGCGCGCCGTTAGGCTGGCCGTAATACACCGGCGAACCTACTATGAGCGCATCCATGGTGCTGAACTTCTCAGAGATGCTGTTGCACACGTCATCATCAAACGCGCACTTACCCAGCTGTTTGGCCTTACACTGTCCGCAGGCTATGCATCCGCGTATGGGCTTGTTGCCTATCCATACTATCTCGGTCTCTATACCGTTCTTCTCCAGTTGCTTAGCCGCCTCAGAGAGGGCGGTGAAGGTGTTGCCCTGCTTGCGTGGGCTGCCGTTGATGAGTAATACTTTCATAATGTTTCTGTATATTGTTATTGTTTATGCGTCGATGCTTCCTTCATGCAAATTTACAAAGTTTTTCGCAAACTAAAGAACAGAAAGGATTTTTTTCATGTTATGCACACCATATCTCACGATATAACAGACTTTTACAATAAAATGATTTTTTTTTTGTTTTTTCTTTTTTATTTAGAGGAAAATGCGTAAATTTGCTGCGAGAGACTTTTATTAAATATACTCAACTTTCTGAAGTAGTCAAGTAGACAGTAGTTAAGTAGTTTTGAGACAAGCTCAAGCATAAATGAAGACAATACAGAATACCTCAG
>OCTW013388577.1_pt1 | contig 15476 bp, 13 predicted proteins | sample 1539671 | NCBI WGS metagenome assembly OCTW01 (sample SAMN02144230, study PRJEB22623) | gut metagenome | biome: sheep rumen | host: Ovis aries | place: New Zealand
TCGGTGACGCGACCTTGCGGGAAGTTGTATGTGCGAATCTTGGCACTGCGGTCGCCCGTGGACACAAGACTCTTGCGTCGGCTGGCGATGTCGTCGACATATTTCTGGTGCTCTTTGTCGTAGATAAAGGTGTACAGACGCGACAGGGCCCGCTCCTTGTTCTTGGGCTGGTCGCGAGTCTCCGTACACTCGATGAGTATCTCCTCGGTCTCGCCGGTGTTGGGGTTTTTCCACATGTAGCGCAGACGGACACCCGATTCCACCTTGTTCACGTTCTGGCCGCCTGCGCCGCTGCTTCGGAACGTGTCCCACTTGATCTCACCCTCGTTGATGTTCACCTCAAACTTGTCGGCCTCAGGCAACACGGCCACGGTGGCCGCCGATGTCTGCATGCGGCCGTTTGACTCGGTGACGGGCACGCGCTGGACGCGGTGTACGCCCGACTCGTATTTGAGCGTGCCATAGACGTCGGCACCGCTGACGGCGAAGTCTATTTCCTTGTAGCCTCCCACAGCTCCCTCGCTGAAGTCGGTTACGGAGAGCTGCCAGCCTTTTGACTCGCAGTAGTTCTTGTACATCTTGAACAGGTCGCCGGCAAAGAGGCAGGCCTCGTCGCCGCCTGTGCCTGCACGGATTTCCATCTGTACGTTCTTGGCGTCCTCCGGGTCTTTGGGAATGAGGGCGATCTTGATTTCCTCCTCGAGCTGTGGCTGCAGTTCTTCGTTGATGGACAGCTCTTCGCGTGCCATCTCCTTCATCTCGGGGTCGTCCTCGTTGGCAAGGATATCCTTGGCCTCCTTGATGCTGTTCAGACAGGCGATGTAGCGTTTGCGGGCATCCATGATGTCGCCGAGGTCCTTGTATTCCTTGGTGAGTTTGACGAAACGTTTCTGGTCGGCGATGACGCTTGGGTCGGTAATCAGGGTCGACACCTCCTCGAAGCGGGCTTCCAGACCGTCGAGCTTTTGTAGTATGCTGTTTTCTGCCATTATTGATAGTATTTGGAATCTCCTCAGAACCCTCCAAAGGAGGACGCTGCCTGACGGGCGGAAAGGGGGAATTCTGTATGAATATTATTTGTTGTCTGTATATTTGCCTGTGCCGTTGCATCTGACACAGTCGTATCGGCCATCGGGTGTCTTGCCAGCTCCTTTGCATGCCGGACACTTGCCTTCTTTCTTCAGTTGCTCGGCCTGCCGCTGGTTTTCCGTTCTCTGTCGCTTGGACATTTTGGAACTGGGCTTGGCGTGGTTGATGGCCTGCGATATGTCGTATTCAGCCTCAGAGCTGAGTAAGACGCTCATGATGGACCCGCATGACATACAGAAGAAGGACAGCAGCATGATGGCCACTGCTTTTCTTGTTCCTGTGGTCATGATGGATAGTTGAAAGTGCCGAACTCAGACTCGATGGTGAGACTCTTGGCTCCTTCTTCGATGTGGCCAACCACCTGTGCATCGATGTTGAACGACTTGCTGATGGTGATAACATGCTCGGCCACCTCGGGGCGTACGTAGATTTCCATGCGATGTCCCATGTTGAACACCTGGTACATCTCCTTCCAGTCGGTCTGCGAGCAATCGTGGATGGCACGGAAGAGCGGTGGCACGGGGAACATGTTGTCCTTAATCACCCGGCAGTTGTCGTTGACAAAGTGGAGCACCTTGGTCTGTGCGCCGCCTGTGCAGTGCACCATGCCGTGGATTTCGGGGCGCAGTTCGTCGAGCAGTCTCTTGATGACCGGTGCGTAGGTGCGGGTGGGGGAGAGGACAAGCTGTGCGGCGTTGAGCGTTGTGCCATCGACAGTGTCTGTTAGTTTGTACTTGCCACTGTAGACCAGTTCATCGGGGACGGCGTGGTCGAAACTCTCTGGGTATTTTTCTGCCAGATACTTGGCGAAGACATCGTGACGGGCTGAGGTAAGGCCGTTGCTTCCCATGCCGCCGTTGTATTGCTTCTCGTAGGTGGCCTGACCAGTAGACGAGAGTCCCACGATAACGTCGCTTGGACGGATGTTGGCATTGTCGATGACATCGGCTCGCTTCATGCGGCAAGTCACGGTGCTGTCAACGATAATGGTGCGCACAAGGTCACCCACATCGGCTGTCTCGCCGCCTGTTGGCCAGATGCCGATGCCCATGTCGCGGAGCTCAGCCAGCAGGTCGTCGGTGCCGTTGATGATGGCCGAGATGACCTCGCCAGGAATGAGCATCTTGTTGCGTCCGATGGTGGAACTGACCAGGATGTTGTCAACAGCTCCCACGCAGAGCAGGTCGTCGGTGTTCATGACGATGGCGTCTTGAGCAATTCCCTTCCACACGCTGAGGTCGCCGGTTTCTTTCCAGTACATGTAGGCCAGGCTCGACTTGGTGCCGGCACCGTCGGCATGCATGATGTTGCAATAGTCGGGATCTCCACCGAGCACGTCGGGAATTATTTTGCAGAAAGCCTGCGGAAAGATTCCCTTGTCGATGTTCTTGATGGCATTGTGAACGTCTTCCTTGGCAGCACTCACGCCGCGCATCATATATCTGTTGTCCATTTCTTGTATATTATAATTATAATAATGTGTATTTATGATAGCCTTTTTTTTCCCTCCACCCAATCCTTCATCCTTCATCCTTCATCCATCATCAATTCCTCCTACCAGCTCGTGGTAGCCCCGCCGCCGCCAAAACTGCCACCGCCGTAGCTTCCTCCGCTCGACGAGGAATCGCTGCTCGAGTCGTAGGAATCGTCAGAATCGTCAGAATCGTTGGAGTTGTCAGAACTTCTGGACTTTTTGGACGAACCGGAAGGCTTGTTGAGCTCGGTGTCGAGGAAGGGATTGGTCATGGCTTTTTCGTACACATGAGTATACAGCGACGACCAGCCTAACCGTTTGCGCATGGAGTAGGAGCAGCCAAGCCATCCGAGGAGTACCAGAAGGTAGTGGAAGAAACTGTTACCGGCAGGCTTCGAGTTGTCTTCTTCAATATCGAGGAAGGCCATCACCGGTTTTTCTTTCTTCTGGAAGAAGCTCAGGATGGCTTTTGTGACGTATATCATGGCAGAGTCGGGCATGTCTTTCTTCATGGCGGGCACGAAGAATTCTTGTTGTATGTTGCTGCACTCTTTGTCGGTGAGTTCAGCCTCAAGACTTCTGCCTGTGTGTATGCGGAACAGTTTGTCGCGATAGGCCAGCACCAGCACAAGGCCACGGTCGTGACGTCCTACGCCCACCGTGTTGCCGAGTTCTTGGGCGAAGCTTTCCACGTTGTTGTCTTTCACGTGGTTGACCACGACGACAGCTGCCTCAATGTCGAGCGTCGCATCGAGCACATGGTACATGGAGTCGAGCTGTTCTACGGTGTGCTTGTCGAGAACGCTGTCGGGGTTTGACACATAGCACATGCTGTCGATGAGGTGGACGATGGGAACGTCCTTCACGGCCCATGCCTTGGTGTCGGTTTCCTCGTAGAGTTGCTCGGCCAACAGGGTTTCGCGGTGGTCGCTGCCCAGGTAGAACAAGAAGGCTGCGATGGCGGCCACAGGCAGCAGCTTGAAGTAGCCGGCCCATGAATTCTTTATTGGAGGCACATTCTTGGCGGCCTCCTGCGCTTTTTCCTTATAGCTGTCTGTCAGCTTGGTGTATTCCGATGAATAGGCGAAGTCCAGCTGGCTGCGTCCGTTCTTTTCTTCCTGTTTGCTTATTTCTTTTGACTGATATTTCTGCTTGAGCGTGTTCGTTTCTGTCTTGTGCTGTTCAACGAGTCCGTTCAACTGCGCCTTCAGTTCGTCGTAGGCATCGTCTATTTGTTTCTGCTTGTCGGTAAGGTACTGCTTTCTTTCTTTGTCGGGTGTGGAAAGAGTGATGGCGGTAATAAAGGCAAAAGCACAAAGCAACAGCCAGAAGATGGCAGTCGACATGTCTGTGGAGCCAAGGAAACGCCCTAACGGCCAGGCTACCACCAAGAGGATGATGGCAATGAGGGTCTTGGAAATGGGCTTGCTGCTGCCCGTGTCTTTCTTTTTCGTCATGTTTTTAATAAGGTGTGAATAGCAGATAAATACTTGTGTGCTTTAGTCTGTCGATGTGAATATGTGCATGGCCCATCCCACAAGGTTGGGCCATGCACATGTGGGATAGGTTAGAACGAAACCTTCGGCGCATTCTGGGCACCGGCATCGGCCTCGAACTTGTTCTTGCGCTCAAATCCGAAGAAGCCAGAGAGCAGAGAGTTCGGGAACTTGCGAATATAGGTGTTGTAGCTCTGTACAACTTCATTATAGGTGTTGCGAGCCTCATTGATGCGGTTCTCGGTTCCTTCGAGCTGCACCTGCAAGTCCTTGAAGTTCTCGTTGGCTTTCAGTTCGGGATAGTTCTCCTGAACAGCAATCAGTCGACCCAGAGCCTGTGACAGCTCACCCTGAGCGGCCTGGAACTCCTTCAGCTTCTCGGGAGTGACGTTAGACGGGTCTACGGTAATCTGCGTGGCTTTGGCACGGGCTTCAACCACACCCTTGAACGTTTCTTCCTCGTGCTTAGCATAGCCTTTGACCACCTCCACAAGATTAGGGATGAGGTCGGCACGACGCTGATAGGCGGACTGCACGTTGGCGAAGGCTGTAGTGGCCTTTTCTTCTTCCTTTACCATGCCATTGTAGGCGCTGATTCCCCAAAGAACGAGAACGGCCAGAACGGCAATAATTCCAAATAATTGTCCTTTTTTCATAATGAATTGTTTTTTGGTTTATAATGTGAGAATATCAATGCAATGGAATGGCCGTTGTCTTACCAGCCGCCTCCTGCGCCGCCGCCTCCGAAGCTTCCGCCTCCGAAGCCGCCACCTCCGCCTCCGAAGCCTCCCCACGAAGAGGAGCCCCATGAGCTGGAGCCTCCGCCTGCGCGAGAGCGGCCATAGCCGGAGTAGCCCGAACTGGTGTCGAACGATACCCAATCGTAGATGGTGTTCATGACATAGAACAGCAACAGCCATCCGCCTAAGAGCACCAAGGTGATGAAATCAATGGATGAGAAGTCGCCCTCTTGATAGCCTTCTACCACTTCCGGGTCGTCGAGCATTCGTTTTTCCTTGGCCAGCACGTATGTGGCCTCGATGAGTGTCTTCATGCCGTCGTCGGGGTTGTTTACCTTCATGAACGGAACCAGATAGTTTCTGGCTAGACGTCCACACTCTGCATCGGTGAGGTAGGCCTCAAGTCCACGTCCTGGTGCGATAAAGTATTTCCGGTCGTCGTAGGCCACCACAATGACCAGGCCGCAGTCGGTTTCCTTATCGCCCACGCCATATTTGTTGCCTACGTCCTGCGCCATGCGGAAGGCGTCGCCGTTTTCTATGTTGTTCACGATAATCACCACCGACTCAATGCCTAACTCTTTGTCGAGCTTTTTCAGCACAACGTTCATGGAATCAACGGTTTGCTGAGTGATGACGCTATCGGGATTCGATACATAGAGGTCGCCATTGTAGAGGTGGGGCAGGGGAATGTTTTCGGCATTCCATACGATGTGCGAGGCCTCGTCGGGCTCATCGTCCATCATCGTATAGTTACAGGCGGAAACGATGGCCGACGCTCCTGCCCAGAAAAGGACACCATAGAAGAATTTCTTGAATAGGAACGACGGTTTCTCCTTGTTCAGCTTGTTTCTTTTTCTGGACACGACGTTGGCCTTGGTGTTGGCCTTGTCTATTGCAGACATCTCCTTGTCGATGAATGCCTCGTCTTGTGCGGCAAGCGACGGCTTCTTCAGGTGCATGGCCACATAGTACCAGCTACCAAATGTCACCGCAATCAACATCCACAGCACGATCAGCACCGTCCAATAGGAGGAACTCCCGTCGGTCAACGCATAGATGATCGAAGGCAGGATAACGATGTTGGCGACAATGATAATCGCTATCAGATAAGGCAGACAGCCACTGTTTTTCATCCTTTACTTGTCGTTAATGGGTTACTAATGAGGTGGGCTTACTCTTTTCCGTTCCAGAACTCCCAGCTGGCATAAGCCTGCAAAAGGAGCATTTCCAGTCCGTTCTTCACCGTGGCTCCCTGCTTGCGGCCCTTGTACATGAACAGGGTCTCGTCGGGATTGTAGAGAAGGTCGTAGAGAATGTTGTGCTCGTCGAGGGCCTCGTAGGGAAGCCTCGGGCATTCATCGGTATGCGGAAACATGCCCACTGGTGTGCAGTTGACGATGACGTTGTATTCCTTTACCACCTCGGGAGTGATGGTCTCATACTGAATGGTGCCCGGCCGTTCGTAGCGGCTCACGTAGACGGTTTCCAGTCCCAGTGCCTTCAATCCGTAGTCGATGGCCTTCGATGCACCGCCCGTGCCCAGTATGAGCGCCTTCTTGTGGTGCTTTTCCAGGAGGGGTTCAATGCTCTTTGTGAAGCCTATCACGTCGCTGTTGAAGCCTTTCAGCTTGAAACCGTTGCCCTTGGACGTCACACGAATGACGTTGACAGCCCCTATCGCCCGCGCTTCAGGGCTCAGCGAGTCGAGGAAACTGATGACCTTCTCCTTGTAGGGAATGGTTACATTCAGTCCGCGCAGTTCGGGATTCGACGCCAGCACTTCTGGCAGGTCGTCGATGTCGGGAATGTCGAAGTTGATGTATTCGGCATCGATTATCTCGTTCTGGAATTTCTCGTTGAAGAAACTCTTTGAGAAACTGTGTCCCAAGGGATGTCCTATCAGTCCGTATTTGTCCATATTCTTGTTGTTTATTTCGTTGCGATATACATGGTGCAGATGCCAAAGGTGAGCCTCTTGAAGGTGGCGTGGCTGAATCCGGCTTTCTTCAGGATGTCAACCATTCTCTCGCCCTGCGGAAAGGCCTCGATGGTGGCGATGAGGTATTTGTAGGCGCTCTTGTCCTTCGAGATCATCCGTCCATAGAGTGGCAGCAGCGTGTGTGAGTAGACCCAGAACAGCTGTTTCATGGGAAAGCTCACGGGTTGCGACAGCTCCACGATGCTCAGATGTCCGCCGGTCTTCAGCACGCGGCAAATCTCGGCCAGCCCTTTGTCAAGGTCCTGGAAGTTGCGAATGCCGAAGGCAGCGGTCACGGCGTCGAACGTCTCGTTGGCAAACGACATGCTGAGGCAGTTCTCCTTCATGAACGCGACTGTTTGCCTGAGTCCTTCGCGCTCCACCTTCTGGCGCCCAATCTCCATCATTCCTTCCGAGATGTCGGCTCCGATGAGCCTCTCGGGTTTCAGCATCTTGGCGGCAAGGATGGCAAAGTCGCCTGTGCCGGTGGCGATGTCGAGCATCTGCTTTGGTGCGTATGGCTCCAGCTGCCTGATGGCTTTGCGCCTCCATCCTTTGTCAATGTCCCACGAGAGGCGGTGGTTCAGTGTGTCGTAGGTGGGGGCGATGTTGTCGAACATCTGTTCCACCTGCTTCTCTTTCTCCTGGCCGTCCTCGTAGGGCGTTATGTGCTCTTGCCGGTAAGCCATCACTTTCTCGTAGCCAGATACTCCGTCACGTTTTTCTCTATGCGTGCGGCAATGTCGCCGCTTTCGGTGGCTTTGTCAAACTTCTCGCCCGTGATGTGCTCGTAGAGCTCGATGTATCTCTCGCTCACGCTTTCGGCATACTCGTCGGTGATTTCGGGCATCACCTGTCCGGGCTCGTTCATGAAGTTGTGCTCAATGAGCCATTGGCGCACAAACTCCTTGGAGAGCTGACGCTGAGGCTCACCCTTTGCGAGCTTTTCCTCGTAGCCGTCGGCATAGAAGTAGCGGCTTGAGTCGGGTGTGTGTATCTCATCGATGAGGTACACCTTTCCGTCGCGCTTGCCAAACTCATATTTCGTGTCCACAAGAATCAGTCCATGACGGGCGGCAATCTCCTGTCCGCGGGCGAATACCTTGCGTGTGTAGTCCTCCATCACCTCATAGTCCTCGCGGCTGACAATGCCCTGGGCGATGATTTCCTCTTTCGAGATGTTCATGTCGTGTCCCTCGTCGGCCTTGGTGGTCGGTGTGATGATGGGCTCGGGGAATCGCTCGTTTTCGCGCATGCCGTCGGGCAGCTTCACGCCGCAAAGCTCACGGCATCCGTTCTTATACTCGCGCCAAGCCGAGCCGGTGAGGATGCTGCGGATGATCATTTCCACGCGGAAGCCCTCGCATTTCAGGCCTACCGTCACCATGGGGTCGGGCGTGGCCAGTTTCCAGTTGGGGCAGATGTCGGTGGTGGTGTCGAGGAATTTGGCTGCTATCTGGTTGAGCACTTGTCCCTTGAAAGGTATTCCCTTGGGCAGAACAACGTCGAATGCTGAGATGCGGTCGGTGGCCACCATCACCAGCAAGTCGTCGTCAATGTTGTACACGTCACGAACCTTACCGTGATAAACGCTTTTCTGACCTTCAAAACTGAAGTCTGTTCTTGTCAATGCTTTCATTTTCTTTATCTAAACATTTTAGTATTATTCCTTTGTCTCTGTCTCTAAACTCCCCTCCCTTCGGGAGGGGCTGGGGGTGGGTTTCTCCTTTTTATCAAACGCCTCATAGGCATTCACAATCCGCGTCACCAGCTTGTGTCGCACAATGTCTTTCTTGTTGAGTTCCACAAACGAAATGCCCTCAACCCCTTTCAGCACCCTCATGGCTTCATGGAGTCCGCTCTTGGTTTCCCTCGGCAGGTCTATCTGCGTCATGTCTCCCGTCACGATCATCTTCGTGTTCCATCCCATGCGGGTGAGAAACATGCGCAGCTGTGCCGATGTGGTGTTCTGCGCCTCGTCGAGTATCACCACGGCGTCGCTAAGTGTGCGACCGCGCATGAAGGCCAGTGGCGCTATCTGTATCACGTGCTTCTCCATCATGTCCTGCAGCTTCACGGCAGGTATCATGTCTTCGAGCGCATCGTAGAGCGGCTGCAGATAAGGGTCTATCTTGTCTTTCATGTCGCCAGGCAGGAATCCCAGCTTTTCGCCGGCCTCCACGGCCGGACGGCTGAGGATAATCTTCTTTGCCTGCTTCTCCTTGAGCGACCTCACGGCCAGCGCAATGCTCAGATAGGTCTTTCCCGTTCCGGCAGGACCTACGGCGAAGATCATGTCATCCTTGTCGAAGGCGTCAATCAGCTTCTGCTGGTTCTCGCTGCGGCTCTTGATGGGGCGACCGGAAATGCTGTACACCACCACGCCCTTCACGGCGTTGTCCTTGGTTTTCTCGCCATTCACGATGGCCAGGATGTCTTCTTCGCTGATGCGGTTGTACTTCAGCACGTGGCGCCGCATGGTTTCCACGTTCTGCTCGAAAAGCCGCATCTGCTCCTCATCGCCCAGCACGCGCAACACGTTGTCGCGGCCCATGATGCGCAGTTTCGGATAGAGCGCCTTCAGCATCTGCAAGTGCGAATTGCCCACGCCGTAGAACACCATGGGGTCAATGTCTTCTAAAACAATATGCTTCTCTAACACTGATAGTCTCTGAATTTTTCTGCAAATATACGAATAATAATTGGAATACACCTCTTTTCTGCAGATGTTTTTTTCTTTTTGTTTCTCACTTCTTCGCGCGCAAGATTATTTTGACGGCAAATAAATGTCGTTTGTTTGGTAAATAAATGTCATTTATTTGGCGGAAAAACTGCGTTTATTTGGCGTTATTTTGGCAATTGCCCGGAACAATCCCATTGGACTTGTTCAACGATTCCATTGATTTCGTTCAACAATCTCAATGGTTTTGTTCAACGAATCCAATGGTTTTGTTTCAGCAATCTGCCGCTTTTGCTCGTTGATTTTGCTGCCTAGCGTGTTCCATTTTGGCCTGTTTGTTATACGCAAACATTGGGAACAGAAGTGGAGACCTCAGTTTTGTAGATGTGGAGATGCCCTCGGTTTACGATTATTGAGCGAAAAAAAAGGGGCCACCGGCATTGCGCCGATGGCTCCGTCCATCATTTTCCAGTTGTTTTCTATATGTTTATTCAACTTTCGCAAGCTCTGCTTGCTTCTGTTTGAGGAGCGAAAGGTAAGAGGTGAGAGGTGAGAAGATACCTCTTTCCGCCTCCTTATTTATGTTTCTATTCTAGGCCTTTTACCTATTCTCTTACCTCTTACCTCTCACAACTCACCTCTAAAACTGAAGCAAGCTCGCTTGCTTCAGTTTGGTTAAGTGTTTTACTTCACAAAGACCTTCTTGCCGTTCTTCACGAAGATGCCGTGCACGGGCTGGCTGACGCGCTGACCCTGCAGGTTGTAGATGGCACCGTTCTCCGTATCGGCATTCACGTTCTTGATGGCCGTTGCAGCACCTGCTTGCTGCTCTACGCCCATGTAGGCGATGGTCTGCACGAGGCAGTGTCCACCCTGCAGCTGGTGCTGGAGCCAGGTTGTGCCATCTGCGTTGACATATCCCACTTCGTAGGAGCTATCTGACTTGTTGTAGCCGTTGTAGATACGGAAGATAGCAATGCGTCCCAGACCCTTCGAGGCGATGTTGCCGATGGTCTCGGTGCCCGAAATGTTGCGGCTGATACCGAAGCCGTCGACGAAGGAGAGCACGCCGCGCATGCGGACACCTACTTTGCCCTCATCGTCGCCCTCGAGCGTGATGTACTGAGCTGTTCCCTCTTCAAGGACGTAGTAAGTGTATTCAGCTTCTGCCCAGTTGGCCCAGCGGCCAGTCACCTTGTTGCCGTTGTCGTCATACTGGGTAATCCATCCCTCGAAGGTTCCGCCAATGCCCGATGTGGAGTAGTCGCTCGACTGCCAGCGCACCTCGTACTTGGCGAAGACGGGCACAGAGATTTCAGTGTCGCCGTAGCCGTCTGCCGATGCGGTGACGAGCATGGTGCCGTCTTTGGTCGGCGTGAAACTGTTACCATCGCCCACGGCCTGGCCGTCGAGTTCGATGGTAATGTCCGCGGTCGGTGCGCCGTAGAGATTCGAGTTGTTGCTCGTAGCCGTGAAGGTAGCCACGCCATCGTTCACAGCAACATTGAGCGAGAGGTTCAGCGGAATGAAGTCGCCGGCACTGACTTCAAGCGATGCAACTTCCGAGAAAACGCCTGTCACACCCATGGTGACAGCCTTCACGGTGCATGTCTCATCGATGGTGAGTTCTATCGGATCATCGCCGGTAGAGACTTCTGCGGTCGTACTCTCAGTAGGATCACTACCGTCGAGGGTGTAGAGCGTCATACAATCACCTTCCAAATTGGAATGTCCGGGAGTGATGACAACAGTGCGCTCAATACCATTAGCACCCGTCACGGCAATCTTTGGTGATGTGACCGTCTCTTCGCCTGCCGTCTCGATGACGATTTTCTGGATATGGGCGTAACGCTTGATTCTAAATCCCAAAATACCGTCTGCAGACATGGTTATCTCTTCTCCTGTATTCACTTCCTGACCACTGCTTACTGCTGTTCCATCGACGGTAGCATTCGTCGTGGCGTATTTTAAGAAAGCAGGTTCATTTGGATGATTAGTGTCATTGAAAGCTCCCTGGTCATAAGTAATAACAATCTTATCACCAGATTTCAATCCCAGAATAGCAAAATCGCGGTCACCACTATTGGCTGAATAAAGGCCATTCTTTCTTTGCATCAGCCATGAACCCTGACCTGCAAAACGGCCATTAAAGGAAAAGCCATCGATGTCTTCAAAGGCTTGTGCACTGCCCCATACATTTCCAGAAGACTGAGAAATGGTTATATTCTCAGTTAAACCTTGGCAGAAGACCTGAAATTCGTAAGTCTCGGTACCAGCCATAGCCTTTTGGCTACCAAAGACCATAAAGGCGCAGAGCACCCACAAAAAAGTAAATGTTTTCTTCATACAGTAATTTGTTTTTAGTTAAATAATTATCTATTCATGGGCCAAAATTACCGCTTTTAATTTAATAAGAAATGTAAAATTTGATTTATAAACCTTGTTTTCTTGATTTTTAACGAAAACATCCACGCTTTCCATGGAAAATGCTTACCTTTGCACGTCTGTAGGGGTGGAAGGCTACGGGTAGGCGACCACAGGATGGTAATACAACGCTCGAAACGATCCTCTCATCACTCCCTCCCTGCACTCCCTCCCTAAACAGGGAGGGTCGGGGTGGGTCTTGCAGGGTCGGGGTGGGTCTTGGAGGGTCGGGGTGGGTCTTGCAGGGGAGGGTCTTGAAGCTGAAGAGGTATCCTCTCACTTCTTACCTCTTACCTCTCACCTCTAATTAAATATAAATAGGTATATAGAGAACCGAAAGATATCGATGCGCAAGATAAAGAAGAATCAGTTTTTGGCTGGCTTTGCCGTGGTGGTGCTCATACTGGGCATCGTCAGGCTGTTGTTTCCTTCCATTGACGACGACCGTCAGCCCAAGGCCAAGGAAACGACAACGCCCGTGGCTGTCGCCGACACCGTGAAGGTGGAGAAAAAGGAACCGCCTGTCAAGAAAGAAACACAGGTGGTGAGTGTTGCCGATAAGCTGGCACCTCAGTTTCTCAGGGCAGACAACACCGCATTGCACCATACCATTCTGAGCGTCCCCAGTTATAGCGAAGCCTTCCCCGACAGCAACTATGTGCAGATGGCATCGGCCCAGCAGTGGGGCGTGTCGCCCGTGGCCAATCGCAACGATGCCGAGGCAAGGAAAAACGAACTCGTCTACATAGGCGCATCACCCTTTTACCACATCGACCCCATGCGACAGAGCATTCCCTATCTGGTGCCGCGCGCTGCCGTGCTGCTTCACGACATCGGCCGGTGCTTCTACGACAGCCTGCAGTTGAAGGGAGTGCCCATCCATCAGCTCATCGTGACAAGCGTACTCCGCACACGTGAGGACGTGGAGAAACTCCGCAACTACAATAAGAACGCCACCGAGAACAGCTGCCACCTCTATGGCACGACGTTCGACATAGCCTACAACCGCTATGTCACCGTTCAGGCTCCTGGCGAGCAGCGCCGCATGGTGCCCAGTGACACGTTGAAATGGGTGCTTTCTGAGGTTCTCAACGATATGCGGAAGAACGATCGCTGCTACATTAAGTACGAAGTGAAGCAGGGCTGTTTCCACATCACGACACGATGAAAAGGCAATCGGGAAGAGGCTTGCAAGGATAAAAAAATGTTAACACGAAGAATATTCTTCTCTTTTCACTCTTCACTCTTCACTTTTTTCCTTACCTTTGCACTCGCATTTGAAAAGCAACCCCTCTGAAAGGACTTGCCGATATGGCTCAGTTGGTAGAGCGACGCATTCGTAATGCGTAGGTCCTGGGTTCGAGTCCCAGTATCGGCTCCATTCGAATAAACACGATTCATTCTTGCGATAATAGCTCAGTTGGTAGAGCATTGGCTTCCCAAGCCGAGGGTCGCGGGTTCGAGTCCCGTTTATCGCTCTTAGCTGAAAAATAAAACGCCCGTTATCTGGTTTGGTAGCGGGCGTTGTTTATAGTTAAGAGTTAAGAATTAAGAGTTGAGAAGTGAGAGGTAAGAGGTGAGAGGTGAGAGGTGAGAGGTAAAAGGATACCTCTTAATAGATGAAAAAGTATATTTTGTTTATTGAACACAGTGACACAGAGATGCAGTGTTCTTGTGTAAAGAAAAAATCTCTGTGCCTCTGAGTCTTTGTGTTCAATTTCTAATATCAGTTGGTTTTGATTCGTTGCTTACATGTTTGTTCGTGCATATTTGTGTAGCGCCCCAGGCATGCTGAGAAGCTTGCCATACATTATTTGAGGAACAGCCGTTGGTACTCGTCTTCAAAGTTGGGGGTAAACACCCCTTTCCCTATGTTTTGGCTGATTTCATCGGGCGACCAGAACCTTCCGCCCTCCAGTTCGTTCTCACTTGGATGGATTGTTCCGTCGTAGGTGGTGCGGTAGGCGTACACCAGTTCGCGCTCGCGGGGACCTTCGAAAACGTATGTCAGAAGGAACTCAGGCGTATAGTCTTCTATTCCGAGCTCTTCCAACACCTCACGATGCAGAGCCTGTTCCACTCTTTCACCAAAGTCCACATGTCCACCACAGGCCGTGTCCCACTTGTCCGGCTGGATGTCTTTCCATGCCGGGCGGTGCTGCAAGAACAGATCACCATCGGAGTTGAACACATGCAGATGAACCACAGGATGGAGAACCTTGGTGCCGTTGTGGGCCTCGCCGCGGGTGATGCTTCCGAGAATGTTCCCCCGTTCATCAACAACGGGGAAGAGTTCCTTTTGGTTGTCTTTCATATTTTTCTAACTGTTAGTAATATATTTTATTTGGAAACCCACCCCTGCCCCTCCCCAAGGGAGGGGTTCTGCAGAGAGGTGAGAGGAAGAGAACACCTCTTCAGTCTCAAAGCCCCCTTGGCCCTCCAAGACCTCCCCGGTCCTCCCAGTTCTAGGATGAAGTGCAAGGAGTGAGAGGTAACGCTCTCTGCAACCCCTCCCTTGGGGAGGGGCAGGGGTGGGTTCTACTTATAATACTCTGAAGAAGCAGTCGTGGAAGGCTTTCTCCTGCACATTGTCGGTATCTCTGAAGAAGCCGAACAGGGCGCTACCGCTTCCGCTCATGGCCGCATAGACAGCTCCCTGACGATAGAGTTCCTCCTTGATTTCACCGATGCGTGGGTATTGCGGGAAGATGCTATCCTCGAAATCGTTCTTCAGTTCCTCGCGCCAGGTCTCAATGGGCTGTTGCACCACCTGCAGGCAGTTCTTCGGAGGCCGCTGTGGCCTGATGTTGGCAAAAGCCTCTCGTGTGCTGACGGCAATGTCTGGCTTGACAATGACCAGTCGGTAACCATCGAGATGGAGCTCAACAGGACGGAGCTTTTCACCGATGCCCTCGGCATACGACGGACGTGGGTCGATGAAGAAGGCGCAGTCGGCCCCAAGCTGTGCGGCGAAGGTACGCAACTGGTCGTCATCGATGCCCAAGGAGAACATGTCATTGAGCAGTCGCATGGTGAAGGCACAGTCGGCTGAGCCACCGCCCATTCCTGCCTGCATGGGGACATTCTTGCAAAGGTCTATTCTCACACCAGGTAGCTGATAGTGTTCCGACAGCAAGCGGTATGCCCTGACGACAAGGTTCTTTTCAGCCTCACCCTCTATGGGTGTGCCGCTGATGCTGAGCTGGCATTCCGACGTGGGGAGTTCGGTAATCTCAATGTCGTCGGACAGGTCAACGGGATAGAACACCGTTTCCAGATTATGGTAGCCATCAGGTCTTTTGGAAACAATGTTGAGTCCGAGATTGATCTTCGAGCAAGTCTTTATTTTCATATCTTTCGCTTTTTGCGTGCAAATTTAAGCAAAAAAAGGGAATAATCTGCATTTTTGCCTTCAAAAAGGCATTGAAATAAGTTCACTCAGAGAAACTTTTTTGATGACAATGCACCTTATCTCATAAAAAAGTCGTACCTTTGCAATTGGTTCGGGGAGAAATCCGAACAACCATAAAGCATTCGCTATTATTTCGCGTTAAGCCAAGAGCCTCGGAAACTCTAATTGGTATAATAAGCA
>OCTW011603539.1_pt1 | contig 15474 bp, 11 predicted proteins | sample 1539671 | NCBI WGS metagenome assembly OCTW01 (sample SAMN02144230, study PRJEB22623) | gut metagenome | biome: sheep rumen | host: Ovis aries | place: New Zealand
CAACCCCCGCCGTATCGGCGGATGCCGCCGGCGCCAGGGCCGGAATCATGCCATACAGGGTAAAATCGATGCTCAGAAGCGTCTTCGGGTCATCCAGGTCCAGCGCCCGGACCCAGGCAAGGTCTTCCTCCTGGAACAGCCAGGGCCGGAAAAATGCCTCCGCCTCCTCCCCAAACAACTTCCTGTGATTCATGCGCTGGGTATGGACGGATTGCAGAAGAAGCTGCAACGCAAAGTCCTTCAGTTTATTCTGTGCATATTCCCGGATTGCGGGCAGAAGGTCTTTCTCTTGCAGACGCGATGAAACCCTTTCATAAAACACCCGAACGCTGTCGGCATAGGTTCCGGCATCATCCATCGAGTCGTACTCGAAGGAAAGGTCCGGGGCGATGGACACCATCGCCTTTTTCGCATCCGGGCCAAACAGGAAGGCATACTGTCCCACCGGACGCACAATCGGAACTTCCGGCTCGTCCAGGGAGAAGCGCCTCCGGGTCGTGGCCCGGTCGGAACCGTCCAGATAAACCCGAAGCGTTTCGCCGGGATTGACAGGAATGGGTTGGATGCTCTGCGCACCATCGACATACAGATTCACCGCTCCAGGACCATAGAGTTTCAGGTTATACCGGGCCACACCGGTACGGACATCCACCGGCTCCGGCTCCAGGGCTTTTTCAAAACCCGGACAGAGATAGGAACGGCAGCGGACCGTCACATAGGACGGCACCCGGGAGACATCCCCTGTCGGAATGATCTCCAGGACCGCCTCGCCATATTCCAGGGTCGGCTCGGGAAAGGTCTCCGGAATGATGGTTTCGGGCAGCGGCAAGGGCGGAGGCGTCTTGCCGGTCAGGTCGATGCCATAGAATCGGAATCCTCCTTCAACAAATTCACCCTCAATATAATCCACTGTTTTCGCGCGGACTGGCAGCGGCTCGAAAAAGAGGGAATAAGTGGCCGTTCCATCTTCTCCCATGGTCAGTTCCTTGTCGGGCGTGATTCCTTCCGTGTGAAGCAGGGCAAACCGCTTCCCTTCCACTTCCAGATGGGTGTCAGAAGACACTTTGATCCACCAGCCAGGCTCAAAGAATGACTTGAATGTAAAGATCGTAGCCGTATCGGTACGTTCCACGCTCACGATTTCCTGCGTCTCGTTGTTGCGCCACCCATAATGGGGAAAGTCCACCCGCTGGGGAAGCGGGGCGGTGCAGCTGCCGAGCAGGAAGGCAAGGAGAATCAGTCTGCATTTCATGGCTTTGCACTGATGATAACCATGGGAGCATGTACTTCCACCTGGGTGACTTTGCCCGACTGGAAGAGCTCCGCCAAATCATTCTTCGACAGCGGATACAAGATACGACTGTCCTCTTTCACCACATAATACTCTGCCTGGACGGCATCGGCCTGGACATAAATGGCCGTGAAAGGCAGATAAGACGAATCCTGCTTTTTGCCCACATACGTGTAGCGCGTCCGGGCCGACAGGGTCAGGGTCAGGGCGAGCAGGGGCAGGATAAAAAGCGTTTTCCAGACACCGGCCCGACGGGAAGGACGCTTGCACATCATCGTGATCCGGCCTTTCAGGGTGCTGTGGCTGAAGCTGTTGGCTACGGAGAAGTGTTCCCCGGCCACCGCCTTCCGGACCAGGAGATACTGGTATTCGCGTGCGTCGGCGCCTCCATCGAGAACCTGGGCGTCGGCCTCGTACTCGTGCAGGGCGCGGAGGTCCTGCCGCAGGAGCCAGATGGCCGGATTGAACCATTGGATGACCGTAACGAGGTCGATGAAAAGCAGGTCCTGGCTGTGCCGGAGGGCGACATGGGCCTTTTCATGGGACAGGATAACGGGACTCGCGAGGTCCTCCCGGGAAAGGACGATCCATTTCATCCAGCTGAAGGGCGCGTGGACGGAATCATTGATACAGAGGACGGTACCATCATCCTGCGGCCTTTGTTCGGAGCCCCGGACGAGCCTGCGGATGCGAAGCATGGACAGGAGGAGCCGGACCAGGACGAAGGCGGCTCCGGCGAAATACAGGGCGAGCAGCACCGGGGGCCACCAGGCGTCGGGGGCGACGGCGGGAGCCGGCATGGGCACGGACTCCATCGGCTGCACCTCGATGGTCTTGTCAATCGTAATGACGCACAGCGGCAGCACCAGCGCGGCGGCGGCCGTCCCGAGGAGCACCGCCCGGTTCAGCCGGTGGAAGGTGTCCTTTTGGAGCAGCAGGCGCCAGCAAAGCCAGAAGGCGGCCAGCACCAAGGCGGCCTTCCCTTCATAGACAAGCAGTTCCATCACTTTTCCTTTTCAATCTGGTCGATAATCTCCTTCAGGTCCTCCAGCGACAGTTTCTCCTCCTCTACGAAGGCGGACACCATCGCCCGGTAGGAATTCCCGAAGTACTTGTCCACGAGGTTCGCCACCGACCCGCGGTGGTACTGCTCCCGCGTCACGACCGGGAGGTACTGGAAACTGTTTCCATGGGTCGCATGCGTGAGGAACCCCTCGCTCTCGAGGATCCGCACCATCGTGCTCAGCGTGTTGAAATGGGGCTTCGGGTCGGCATAGCGCTCCCGCAGCTCCCGCACGAACATGGGCCCGTTCTCCCAGAACAGGTCCATGATCTCTTCCTCTTTCCTGGTCAGCCGTTTCATATTAGGGTGTGTTACTGCTGCAAATATAACTAAAGAATTTCGTTATTACAACTAAAAAACTTAGTTTTTCTGTTGCGTTTTTTCTTTCTACCTGATAATCAACGGTTTAAATGAATCGCCTTATGCATTTCTACATAAGGCATTTTGCGTAAGCGCCTAATGGATAAGGACATAAAGAAAACGCCACCCGGGCCGGAAACGGCGGATGGCGTACAAAGGGTATGTCGATAAGGACTTAGTCGATCTCGAAGGCCTGGATCTGCTTCACCAGGTCGTCGATGAGGCGCATCTTGGTGTCGTAGAGGTCGTCGGAGATATCGACCTTGTAGTAGTGCGGGTTGATCAGACGGGACTCCGCCGGGGAGAAGTGGTGGAGGTTGTCCTTGTAGAAGGCCTTCTTCTGCTGGAGGGAGTGGTGGGGGCAGACGCGCTTGCCGTTGGCGATGACCTGGTGCTGCATGGGACGGGCCTCGTAGGTCCCGGCCTCGAAGGTCTTGTACTTGAAGGAGTCGTATTCGTCGCGGATGGTGATGGTCTCGCGGTGCTGGATGGCCCGGTCCAGGCGGTCGCCGCGGAGGCAGGTGACATCGGCCTTGAACACGTAGCCGTCGATCTTGTTGCCCTTGGAGGAGTCCAGGGCGCTGATGCGCCAGGTGATCTGGAAGCCGGGGTTGATGAGCTTGATCTTGTCCTCGGAGCGCTTCAGGACGGGCTGGTCGCCGATCTGGACGAGTTTATAGACATTGCCGAAGCAGGGGGCGGCCTTGGAGGTGGCGATGGCGTCGCCCACGCCGTAACTGTCGATGCAGGCGCCCTGCCGCTCGAGGTCCGTGATCAGGTATTCGTCCAAACCGTTGGTGGCGAAGATCTTGCACTTCTTGAGTCCATGCTCGTCCAGGATCCGGCGCACCTCCTGGGAGAGGTAGGCCAAGTCGCCGCTGTCCAGCCGGATGCCGTAGCCGCCGGCGTAGCTGTCGTCGATACCGTTGTCCCGGAAAGCCCGGATGGCGTTCTTCACGCCGCACTTGAGCGTGTCGTAGGTGTCGATGAGCAGGATGATGTTCTCGCCCCGGTGCGTGCGGATATAGTCGCAGAAAGCGCGGTATTCGCCCTCGACGGTGCTGCCGTAGGCCGTTACGAAGCTATGGGCCATCGTACCGGTGGACGGGACCCCTTCGAAGGCGCCGGTCAGGATATTGGAGGAGCTGGCGCAGCCGGCGATCTGGGCGGCCTTTCCGCCATAGACCGCAGCCCAGGGTCCATGGGCACGGCGGGAACCGAACTCGGAAACGGGCTTGTCCGTGGCACGGCACACGCGGGAGGCCTTGGTCGCAACGGCCATCTGGTGGTTCAGGATGCAGAGCATCGGGGTCTCCAGCACCTGCGCCTCGATCATGGGCGCGACCACCGTGACGATGGGCTGCGTGGGGAAGACGATCTCGCCCTCGCGCATGGCGTACACCGCCCCGGTGAACTTCATCGTGCTCAAGTACTTGCGGAACTCCTTATAGTCCTCTCCGGGCAGGAACTTCTCGTAAAACTCCTCCGGCTCGGTGCCCAGTTTCTGGATCATCTGGATGATCTCTTCCGTGCCGCTCACGACGGCCCAGTTGTTGTTCTCCGGCGCTTTCCGGTAAAAGAGGTTGAATGTGGCAATTTCCTTGTCCTTCCCGCATTCCAGGTACGACTTTCCCATCGTGTACTGGTACTTGTCGGAGCAATAGGCAGTGTTCAGTTTGTCCATGTCGTTTTTGTGTTATCGGCCCGCTGGCAGGCGCTATCGGACAAAGATAGCAAAACTTTCAGTTCGCTGTTCTCGCCATCGACCGTATCTTCTCCTCACCCTGCTCAAACGAACGTTTTCCCTACCGCACTCTCCATCAACCATTTACGCAAACCGCCTTATGTAAAAATGCGCAAGGCGATTCTATTAAACTATTGATTGTCAGCAATATAAAAGAAACGGCAAGTATGCCGATCACTCCATCTTCCTGCAAGGAAGGCTCGAAAAGATTTGCAAATCTCGCAGGCTTTCGCGAACTTTAAGGCGGATTCCACGGTGGAATCCGTTCTAAACAGGGAGGGTCCGGGATGAAGAGTCGGAGAAGACGGTTCGCCTACGAAGGTACCGAACACATTTACAAGAATACGAAAGACGGAGGGCTGCTGTTCTACACGCTCAGCGACTATCTGGTCTTTTTTACCATCACCTGCGTGACGGCAGAGAAGATGGACATTACGCTGGCGGCATTGACCTTGATGCGGGACCATGTCCATGAGGAACTGGAGGTATCCCATCCCAAGATCATGGCCGATTACGAACGGATTGTCAATGCCTGGTACGCGCAGGAGTTCAACCACTCCTGCGGCCGGACCGGCCAACTGTTCACGCATCCCTATGGAAACGCGCCCAAGAGGACCGAGAGCAAAATCCGGGACTCCTTCGCCTATCTGGGGAACAATCCCGTGGAACGGAAACTCTGCCGCAGGGCCATCGAGTACCGATGGAATTTCCTTGCCTATGCCCATAGCGCCCACCCGTTTTCCAAACCTCTGGTCATCCGCGACGCATCCAAGAGCCTGCGGCGCGCCGTCAAAGTCGTCCAATCGCTGCACAAACAGCGCAACATCTTGAACTATGCTGTTTTAAAAAGGATGTTCGAGCCACTCTGCCCTGAAGAGATCCAGCAGCTCACCGACTTCATCATATCGACCTACAACGTCATCGACTATGAAGCGGCGGCATCCTGGTACGGGTCGGTCGACAAAATGATCGCCGCCTTCGACGTCAATACGGGATCCGAATATGACACACGGGAAACCTTTGTCGGTAAAGACGACAAAGTTTATGACCGGCTCGCCAGCCTCATCCTCCGGAAATGGCCGCTCCGAAGCATCAAGGACATCATCACCTGGCCCTCCGATCGGAAACTGGAAGTCCTCGACGAGTTATACCGGGAAACCGGCATCAACTACACCCAAATAGCCAAATTCCTGCATTTCAAAGTCAGCAAGACACGCTGAACGGGAATGGCCCGCGCAGGCCGTTTCTGTTAAGCAAGTGACAGTCAAACGCTTACGCAAATCGCCTTGCGCATTTTTACACAAGGCGATTTCATCAAATCGCTAATTGTCAATGAGATAAAGAAAACGCAACAGAGAATGCAACGATTCTCACGGAAAAATCGTACTTTTGTGAGGATATGACAAAAGACATGAAAGACAGCGCACTGGTGGTCGTGGACATGCTCTACGACTTCATCGACGGCACGATGGCGTGCCAGGGGGCCGAGGGGGCGATCCAGGGGACGCTCCAGGCCATCGAGAAACTCACCGCAGGGACGGAGGCCGATGAGACCGGCGTCCATTCCACCTACCCGATCCTGTTCGTGCGGGACCACCACCCCGAGAAGCACTGCTCGTTCGCGGAGCAGGGCGGGCCGTGGCCGCCGCACTGCGTCCAGGGTACCCATGGGGCCGATGTCCACGAGTCGCTCCTCCCCTATGTCAAGGAGGACCTGACCTTCTTCAAGGGCGAGGACCCGGCGAAGGAGCAGTACAGCGGCTTCGAGGGGGTGAACCCGGCCGGGCAGAGCCTCTGCGAGGTCCTGCGCCTGTTGGACGTGCAGAAGGTCCTCGTGTGCGGCATCGCCACCGAATTCTGCGTCCGCAACACTGCGGAAGACCTGGCGAAGAACGGCTTCGAGGTCTATGTCCTCAAGGACGCCCTCGCCTGGGTCGATGCCCAGGGCCACGAAGAGGCCCTCAAGGCCATGGATGAGGAAGGCATCCACTTGATTTAATGACCGATATTTTCGAAGGGCTGAACAGCCGCCAACGGGAGGCCGTGACCACGACGGAGGGAAGGATCCGCGTCGTGGCGGGGGCCGGTACGGGAAAGACGAAGGCGCTGACGCACCGGTATGCGTACCTGGTGAACGTCGTGGGTATCGACCCGGCCAATATCCTGTGCCTGACCTTCACGAACAAAGCGGCCGCGGAGATGCGGCAGCGTATCGCAGGGATGGTGCACAGCGGGGACTACAACGACTTCGTGTGCACGATCCACGGTTTCTGCGTCAAGTTCCTCCGGAAAGAGATCTATCGAATCGGCTTCCCCAAAGGGTTCACCATCCTGGACGAGGAGGACAGCAAGGCCATCGCGAAGCAGGCGATGGACGAGATGGGCCTCAAGCGCACCGAAAAGACCGTCAAGCAGTTCCTGGAGGCGGTGTCCATCGACAAGGCCCTGAACGGGTATATCCCCGCCTACATGCTCCCGGGGGCGAAGATCACGGACGAGATGCGGAAGTCCTCCCGGCTCGCGGGCTATGTGAGCCGGCAGATGAAGCACTACGCCCTGGACTTCGACGACCTGATGAATGTCACCAAGTACATCCTGGACCGCTTCCCGGAGGCCTGCCAGTGGTGGCAGAACAACCTGAATTACATCATGGTCGATGAGGCCCAGGACTGCAACCTGGACGACTGGGACCTCGTCGAGCGGCTCGCGGCGAAGCACCGGAACCTCTTCATCGTGGGCGACCCGGACCAGGCCATCTACGAATGGCGCGGCGCCCGGCCGGACCTCTTCGTCCAGTTCGCAGCCGACAAGACCGTCATCCTGGACGAGAACTACCGCTCCACCCCGAAGATCCTGGACATCGCCAACTGCGTGATTTCCAATAACAAGAACCGCATTCCCAAGGACCTTTTCACCCGGAAGGCCGAGGGCCGCGCCGTCATCCATTTTCATGGAAAATCCGAGAAGGAGGAGATGGACTGGATCGTCGCACAGATCAAACTTCTGGTAGCAAACGGCGCGAAAGTCAATGACATCGCCATCCTGTACCGCAGCACCTACCAGTCCCGCGCCCTGGAGCAGGCCCTCCTGAACGCCCGGATCGAGTACACCGTCTGGGGCGGTACCCGCTTCTTCGAACGCCGGGAAATCAAGGACGCCCTGTCCTACCTCCGGCTCGTGAACAACCAGGACGACGAAATCGCCTTCGAACGGATCATCAACGTTCCCTCCCGGAAGCTCGGCAAGAAGTTCCTGGACACGCTCCGGGACGATGCCGCCGCGGACGGCGTGTCCCTTTTCAGCGACCTCCAGATCCGGGACGGATACGGGAAACCGTCGGCCCAGGCCTTCATCGACCTCATCGAAGACGCCAAGGCCTATGCCCTGGAAAACCGCGTGAGCGACCTCCTGAACCGCCTGCTGGAGCACTCCGGTCTCAAGCAGGCCATCCGCGAGGACCAGGACGAGGACCGGCTGGAGAACCTGGACGAACTCCTTTCCTCCATCAAGTTCTACGAATCCGTCCGCACCCCGGACGAGTCCACGCTGGCGGACTACCTGCAGGACATCGCCCTCTATACCAACGACGACCACCGCAAGGACGTCCCCACCCTCAAGATGATGACCATCCACCAGGCGAAGGGCCTGGAGTTCCCGTACGTGTTCATCGTCGGCCTTTCCGAAGGCATCTTCCCGAATCTCCGCACCATCCGCGAATACAAGAAAAACGGCGAGGAGGAGGAGCGGCGTCTCATGTATGTCGCCGTCACCCGCGCCGAAAAGGCGCTGTTCCTCACCGAGTCCGAAGGGTTCAACATCTCCACGAAGATGAACAAGTACCCCTCCCGCTTCCTCGCGGAGATCAAGCGGGAAATGGTTGTGGTCGAGGGAGTTATCCCCGAAGAGCTCTGGCGCGGGACCCGGAACCTCATCCATGTGCTGGACGAGGAGTTCGACCCGCACCGGCCCATCGACATCGACCATATCGACTTCACCTCCGAACGGGCGGAGCTCCAAAGTCCCTTCCACATCGGGGACACCGTCACCCACCCCGTTTTCGGCGAAGGCGTCATCCGCGCCGCGAACAAGGACTGGACCACCTTCGAGGTGGAATTTGCCGATGGAAAGGTCCGAAGCCTCCGCGCAGCGTTCATCAAGCTCGCGGATTTGCCGGAATAAAGATATTTTTTGTACCTTTGTAGGTTAGAAACAATGTGTTGGAATTAAAACCATCAAAACGATATGCTTTTCAATCTTTTGCAGACAGACACGCTCGTGGAGGCCGCATCCGGGGCCGTGGAGCAGATGACCGCCGCGCCCGCGGCGCAGCCCACCGAGATGAATGAGAGCCTCTTCTCCATGTTTACCATGGGCGGCCCGCTCATGTGGGTCCTTCTCGCCCTCTCGATCCTCGCCATCTACCTGATCGGCCGGAAGTGGTGGATCATCAAGCAGGCTTCCCGGATCGAAAGCCATTTCATGGACGACATCCGGGACTACATGAACCAGGGTAAGGTCAAGTCCGCGCTCACCCTGTGCAGCAAGTATGACAGCCCGGTCGCCCGCATGACCGAGACCGGCATCCGCCGCCTCGGACGCCCGATGAACGACATCCGTGCCGCCATCGAGAACACCGGCAACATCGAGGTCGCCCGGCTGGAGAAGGGTCTCCCGCTCCTGGCCACCATCGCCGGCGGCGCCCCGATGATCGGTTTCCTCGGCACCGTCCTCGGCATGGTCAAGGCCTTCTTCAACATGTCCAAGGCCGGCAACAACATCGACATCACCCTCCTCAGCGACGGTATCTACACCGCCATGCTCACCACCGTGGGCGGCCTGATCGTGGGCATCATCGCCTACTTCGGCTACAACTGGCTCACCTCCAAGATCTCCGACCTCGTTTACGAGATGGAGAGCTCCACGACGCAGTTCATCGATATCGTCCTCAACGAACCCGGCGAAGAAGCGTAAGCCATGGCACTGAAGAGAAACACCAAGGTCGATGCCTCGATGCCGATGTCCTCGATGACGGACATCGTGTTCCTGCTGCTGATCTTCTTCCTGGTGACCTCCACGCTCATCAACCCGAACGCCCTCAAGCTCCTCCTCCCGAAGAGCACAGGCCAGATCGGGGCGAAGGCCACCGTTTCCGTCAGCATCAAGGACTGGGGCAACGACACGTACACCTACCACATCAACGGGGACCAGAACCCCGCCACCTACGAAGAGGTGGAAGACGGCCTGATCGAACTCCTCTCCTCCGAGGAGGATCCGACCTTCTCCATCTTCTCCGACCAGAGCGTACCCGTGGGCGAGATCGTCCAGATCATGAACATCGCCAAACGGAACCATTACAAAGTCATCCTGGCCACCCAACCCGAATAAGACCATGCAGCCGTATCTCCGCACCAGACAGGAACAGGACCGCCGGAGCCTTTGGACAGGCCTCGGCGCGACGGTGGCCGCGCACGCCATCGCCCTCGTCGTGTGCCTGACCTCGGGACTCAAGTACCTGGATCCCCCGCCGCCGGAGACGAGCTTCCTCATCGACTTCGAGGAGGAAATCCAGGAGCAGGAAAGGCCCATGGAGACCAAGGTGGGACGGCAGCCCCAGGCGGAGGAAGTGGACCGCACGAAGGAAGTGGAACTGGTCCAGAAGGCGGAATCGCCCCATGTGAACGACCGGCCCAACAAGACCCCGGCCGTGAAGCAGAACGACCACGGCGACGTGGAAGTCCCCGCCCCTCCCCAGAAGGAAGAGCCCAAGCTGGACCCCCGCGCCTCCTTCCCCGGCATGAGCCAGCAGGACGACAAGGCCACGGCCCCGCACAGCGCCTCCGAGGCGTCCGAGGGCTTCAAGGCCGGCCAGCCCGACGGCAACACGAAGGAAGGGAAGACTGCTGGCAGTGCCAATGCGCACCTGAAGGGCCGCAATGTCGTGGGGACGCTCCCCCGGCCTACCTACAACGCCCAGCTGGAAGGAATCGTCGTCGTCCAGATCAAGGTGGACCAGTACGGCAACGTCACCGAAGCCGTTCCGGGCGTGGAAGGGACCACGGTCACGAACACCGCCCTCTGGAACGCCGCCCGCGCCGCCGCCATGAAGGCCCATTTCAACATGAGTGCCGACGCCCCGGTCCTCCAGACCGGCACCATTACCTACAAGTTCAAACTGCAATAAAAGCATATCACCCGAACAATGACGGGATGTCATTGACCTTTTAATCACTCTAACTACCCCGTGAGGGGCAACAAAACAATGGAAGAAAAAAAGAAGGGCACTCGTGCCCATTTCACCCGGAGGCCTGCCGAAGGCCGCGCAGAGAAAGTGGAATACGGCCGCCGCGAAGGCGGATACCGCCCACATCGGGATGGCGAATTCAAGCCCCGCGCTGAACGCGCCTACAGCACAGATTACAGCACCAGCCGGTCGTTCGACTCCGAAGAGGCGCCGAAGCCCCGCGCCTACAGCCGTCCGCAGGGCGAACGCCGTCCCTACGGCGAGCGTCCGCAGGGTGAGCGCCGGACCTACGGTGCCAAACCCGCCGGCGAGCGCAAATCCTATGGCGACCGCAAGCCGGCCGGCGAGCACCGCGCCTACGGCGAAAGCCGTCCGTATGGCGAGAGCCGTCCCCGGACCGAGGGCAAGCCTTACGGCGACCGTCCCCGGAAGTCCGGCTACGGCAAGCCGTCCTTCGGTGCCAAGCCCGGCCGCAAGCCTTTCCAGAAGCGCTCCAGCGCCGACGAAGGCATGAGCGAGATGCTCAGCCGCAAGCCGCAGGTGACCGGCAGCGCCTGGTCCGACGACGATACCGCGAAGACCCCGATCAAGGAGGTCGTCCGCCTGAACAAATACATCGCCAATTCCGGCGTCTGCTCCCGCAGGGAGGCCGACACGCTCATCCAGAGCGGCGTCGTGACCGTGAACGGCGAAGTGGTGACCGAACTGGGCACCAAGGTCAACATCCTCACCGACGACGTCCGCTTCAACGGACAGCGCCTCAAGGGCGAGGAAAAGGTGTATATCGTCATGAACAAGCCCAAGGGCTATGTCACCACCGCCAGCGACCCGCATGCGGAGAAGACCGTCATGGACCTCCTGAAGGGCTGCCCGACGCGCGTGTTCCCCGTGGGCCGGCTGGACAAGAACACCACCGGTGTCCTGATGTTCACCAATGACGGCGAAATGGCCGAGCGCCTCACCCATCCGTCCTACAACAAGAAAAAGATCTACCAGGTGGTCCTGGACCACCCCCTCACCGAGGAGGACAAGGAAAAGGTCCTCACCGGCATCGAACTCACCGACGGGGTGATCGCAGCCGATGAACTCGAGTACATCGACCAGCGCGACCACCGCCAGCTGGGCATCGAGATCCACTCCGGCAAGAACCGGATCGTCCGCCGCATCTTCGAGTCCATGGGCTACGAAGTGAAGGCCCTGGACCGCGTCTATTTCGCCGGCCTCACCAAGAAGGGGCTCAAGAAGAGCGACTGGCGCTACCTCACCGAGGGCGAAGTGAACATCCTGAAGATGGGAGCGTACGTATAATGGCACACAGGGCAGGTTTCGTCAATATCATCGGCAACCCGAACGTCGGGAAATCCACGCTCATGAACGCGTTGGTGGGCGAAAAGCTCTCCATCGTGACCGCCAAGGCGCAGACGACGCGCCACCGCATCATGGGCATCGTGAACGGGGAGGACTACCAGATCGTGTATTCCGACACCCCGGGCATCCTCAAGCCCAACTACCGGCTCCAGCAGAACATGCTGGACTTCGTGGACACGGCCATCGGCGACGCGGACATCATCCTCTATGTCACCGACACCGTGGAGAAGGGCGACAAGAACGAGGCCTACATCGAGAAACTCGCGAAGGTCGATTGCCCCATCATCCTGGTGATCAACAAGATCGACATCTCCACCCAGGAGAAGGTCATGGAACTGATGCAGTGGTGGCACGAGAAGCTCCCGAAAGCGGAGATCATCCCGGCGTCGGCCCAGGAGAAATTCAACCTGGAGAGCATCCTGGAGGCGGTTTCCAGCCGCCTTCCGGAGGCCCCGGCCTGGTTCGACAAGGACCAGTTCACGGACAAGAACCTCCGTTTCTTCGCCTCGGAGATCCTGCGGGAGAAGATCTTCCTCAACTACAGCGAGGAGATCCCCTACAGCTGCCAGGTGGAGATCGAGGCCTTCCATGAGGGCGAGGAACGCTACGAGATCAGCGCCGTCATCTATGTGATGCGCGAATCCCAGAAGGGCATCATCATCGGCAAGAAGGGCGCAGCCCTGAAGAAGGTGGGCACCGAGGCCCGCCTGGAGATGGAGGACTTCTTCCAGAAGAAGGTCTTCCTCTCCACCTTTGTGAAAGTGGACCCCGACTGGCGGGAGAACCGCAAGGAACTCCGCCGGTTCGGATATGAATTCTAGACGACTATGAGCGAAGATTGGGACGACATCCGGGAAGAAGAGCAGCCTGAAGAGCAGGAGAACGAACAGGAACTGGCGGAAGAGGCGCAGGAGACGGGGAAATTCACCCGCCTGCTGGGCAGCGACAGCCGGAAGTTCAAGCTGTCGGGGATGTTCAAGGACTGGTTCCTGGACTATTCCTCGTACGTGATCCTGCAGCGGGCCGTGCCGCACATCGTCGATGGACTCAAACCGGTCCAGCGGCGCGTGCTGCACGCCATGTACAAGATGGACGACGGCCGGTATACCAAGGTCGCGAACATCGTGGGACAGGCCATGCAGTACCACCCGCACGGCGACGCGTCCATCCTGGGCGCCCTCGTGCAGCTGGGACAGAAGGGCTTTGCCATCGACTGCCAGGGTAACTGGGGCAACATCCTTACCGGCGACTCCAACGCTGCCGCCCGTTACATCGAGGCACGCCTGTCCAAGTTTGCGAAGGAAGTGATCTTCGACCCGAAGGTCACCACCTGGATGACCTCCTACGACGGCCGCAACCAGGAACCCACGGAACTTCCGGTGCGCTTCCCGCTCCTGCTCGCACAGGGCACCGAAGGCATCGCCGTGGGCATGCAGTCCCGCATCCTTCCCCATAACTTCAACGAACTCATCGACGCCTCCATCGCCATCCTGAAGGAAGAGGACTACGAACTCTATCCGGACTTCCCCACCGGCGGCCTCGCGGACTGCTCCAAGTACAACCACGGACGCCGCGGCGGCCAGGTGAAGATCCGCGCCCGGATCGAGAAGGTGGACAAGAGCACCGTCACGATCACCGAGATCCCTTACGGGAAGACCTCGCACATGATCATCGACAGCATCCTCAAGGCCAAGGACAAGGGAAAGATCAAGATCAAGAAGATCGAGGACATGACCACGGACAAGGTGGAGATCATCATCCACCTCCCGGCCGACGTGTCCCCGGACAAGACCATCGACGCCCTCTACGCCTTCACCGACTGCGAGACCACGGTCAACCCGAACGCCTGCGTCATCGTGGAAGACAAGCCGCAGTTCCTCTCGGTCAACGACATCCTCGAGTACGATACCATGCACACCCGCGACCTGCTGGGCCGGGAGCTGGAGATCAAGCTCGGCGAGCTGGAGGACCAGTGGCATTACGACTCCCTGGAGCGCATCTTCTTCGAGAACCGCATCTACAAGGTGCTGGAGCAGAACCAGCGTGACTGGGACGAGCAGCTGCAGGACATCTTCACCCAGATGAAGCAGTACCAGGACCTCCTCCACCGCGAAATCGTGATGGACGACATCCTGAAGCTCGTGGAGAAGCCGGTGCGCAAGATTTCCAAGTTCGACACCAAGGCGCTGGACGAGAAGATCTACGCCCTGGAGGACGAGATGAAGGACGTGCGGGACAAACTCGCGCACCTCACGCAGTACACCATCGACTGGTTCCGCGGCCTCAAGAAGAAGTACGGGAAGGACCATCCGCGCCTCACGGAGATCACCTCCTTCGAGACCATCGCCGCGACCAAGGTCGTGAACAACAACGCGAAACTGTACGCGAACCTCGCCGAGGGCTTCGTGGGCATCGGCCTCAAGAATTCCGACGGCGGGGAGTTCGTCTCCGAATGCTCCGACCTGTCGGAGATCATCGTCATCGGCCGCGACGGCAAGTACCGGGTGACCAAGGTGACGGACAAGGCCTTCTTCGGGAAGGACCTCCTGTACGCCGGCGTGTTCAACCGGAACGACGCCCGGACCATCTACAACGTCATCTACCGCGAAGGCAAGAGCTCGGTCCACTACGCCAAGCGCTTCGCCATCACCTCCATCACCCGCGACAAGGAGTACGACATCACCACCGGGGCCGATGGTTCCAAGATCCTCTGGTTCACCGTGAACCATAACGGTGAGGCGGAAACGGTGAAGATCGGCCTCCGTCCCAAGAAGGGCATCAAGAAATCCCAGCTCGAGTACGATTTCTCCACCCTCGCGATCAAGGGCCGCAGTTCCCGGGGCAACCTCGTGACCAAATACCCGATCGCCAAGATCCAGCTCAAGGCCAAGGGCGTCACCACCCTGGGCGGCAAGGATATCTGGTACGATCCGGACATCCAGCGGCTGAACGAGGACGGACGCGGAGAGTACGTGGGCGAATTCACCGGCAACGACCGCGTCCTCGCCATCTTCTCCGACGGCACCTACTACACGACCAACTACGAGACCGTGAACAAGTACCAGGGCGACGTGATCCGGATCGAGAAACTGGACCCGGGCCTCACCTACACGGTCCTCTATTGGGACAATGCGGTCAAGGCCTTCTACATCAAGCGCTTCAGCTTCGTGGAAAGCAACAACACGCCCGTTTCCTTCATCTCCGATGCAAAGGGATCGAAGCTCGTGGACATCTCCGCGGACCTGCATCCGCAGGTGAAGCTCACCTTCGGCGGACGCCAGGAAGGCCGCGAGGCCGAGGTGCTGGATGCGGAGGAATTCATTGCCAAGAAGGGCCTGACAGCGAAGGGCAAGAAGTGCAGCGCCCTGGACCTCGCCGCCGTGGAATTCATCGAGCCGCTCCACAAG
>OCTW011447071.1_pt1 | contig 15473 bp, 18 predicted proteins | sample 1539671 | NCBI WGS metagenome assembly OCTW01 (sample SAMN02144230, study PRJEB22623) | gut metagenome | biome: sheep rumen | host: Ovis aries | place: New Zealand
TGAAAAAATCGAGCCTAAGTCCCGTAAAACGGACTTGTTTATGTGCTTTGTCGCAGGAATGTGCGTAATTGACATGTTGCCGGAGTACGAAGATGACGGCGAACTGTTAGATGTAATTATTTGTTGAGGTGAGAACTTGAAGATTATAGATTTTTTAAAAGAAATATTCGGCTCAAAGAATTTTGAAGTCATAGCAGGCGAAAAAATGACAGAGCTGTCATTATATCGCTTTGCACTTTACAATGCCGTTCAGATTATAAGCTCGGCTATGTCAAGGTATGAGTTTGAATTTCAGGTAAACGGTAAAAGAGAAGAAAACGAAGATTGGTTTGCCCTTAATCTCGAGCCGAACAGAAATCAGTCAAAGCAGGAATTCTTCTATGATTTAATTCTCAGACTTGCACTTGACGGCGAAGCTCTTTGCGTAGATGTAGGCAACGAGCATTTTATTGCGGACAGCTTTCAAAGCAATAAGGAAAGCTGCGGCTTCGGACAGGCCGTGTTTTATAACATTGAGAAAAACGGAGCAATACTTCCGTATGAATATGAAGCCTCTGAAGTGCTTTATTTCAAGCTGGATAATATTGAGCTTAAAAGGCTGCTTACACAGACGGCACTTGAATATCAAAATCTTCTGGACGCTGCAGGTAAAAAATTTAAAAATTCGGCTTATCAGAAGGGCATTTTAAAAATTGACGCTCTCGGTACCGGCACCAAAGATGCCGAAGATAAGCAGAACGAAAACCTCAATACAACAATTCGAAAATTCTACGAGGACCGTAACGCTGTATTACCGCTCAAGAAAAATCAAAGCTATGAAGAGCTTGGCAAGTACAAGAATGTAGGCTCAACAGAGGATATAAGCTCAATGACCTTTCAGGTGTATTCAAGAGTTGCCGAAGCATTTAAAATGTCGCCGTATGTGCTTATGCACTCCTCAGAGGAGCCGGACAATTTAAAAGCTGATTTTTATAAAGGTTGTGTCGAAACATATGTTGATTTTTATGTCAGGGAAGCAAACCGCAAACACATAGGCAAAAACAATTATCTCGGCAAAAAAACAGCCAAAATCAGACTTGTAAGTGTGCGCCCGTGGGATGTTGACGAGCTGATAAAAGACGGCACGGCGGTTTACAACCTCATAGGCTCAGGAACGGTAAGTATTGACGAGGTTAGACAGAGGCAGGGAAAAGAACCGCTTAACACCGATTGGAGCAAGGCGCATTATATGTCACTCAACCTCACAAGAATAGAAAATTTGCAGTCGACTGCAAGAAAGGAAGAATAAACAATGGACAACAGTATTTTAAAATCTGCCTGTATAAAGGCGCTAAAAGCTGACGAAGCGGAGCTTGCAAAAATAAACGAGCTTACGCTGTCACCCGTAACAGCGGAACAGGTTTTCACCTTTAAGGTGAAGCTTTGCGATAACGAGGTCGACAGAGACACAGAGTCTTTCACCATTGACGCCCTCAAAAAGCTCGCTGAGCTGTTTAAGGGCAAAACGGGAATTAAGGACCATTCGGCAAGGACCGACAATCAGATTTCCCGTATTTATGACACTGAGATTATTACCGAAGCGGACAAGCTCACAGCACTTGGCGAAGAGTACACCTATCTTGAAGCACATTGCTATATTTTGCGCATTGCCAAGAATGAGGACCTTATAGCCGAAATCGAAGCGGGCATTAAAAAAGAGGTCAGCGTTCGCTGTTCCATGAAAACACGCTATTGCTCAATTTGCGGAAAGGAAGCAAGCGCATTTTACGGTACAAACTGTGAACACGCTGTCGGCAAGCTCTATGACGGCAAGATATGTTGTATAAGACTTGACAAGGCAGTTGACGCTTACGAATTCAGTTTCGTTGCTATTCCTGCGCAGAGAGATGCAGGCGCAAAGAAAAGCGGCGAAGAGGCTGCTTCGGAAGATATATCCGACGGTAACAATTCAACTAATGAAGTTGTTACAGAATCAACCGAGGAAAACGGTAAAAATGCAACAGAGGGTTCGGGAGATGTTTCTGAGCCTGAAAAAACAATCAGTTCGTTAAATGTTTTCGAAAACATTTTCAAAGATTTATTAAATTAAGGAGGCTAAAAAATGGGTTTCAACATTTGTAACGAAGAAGCAAGAAAAGCATTTCTTGCTGTGTTTGAAGAGGCTGTGAAGTCCAACGATACAGCTAAGGCCGGCGAAGCACTTAAAAGCTTCATTGAGTCTGTTTCAAACGACATTTTAGCACAGGCAAAGGCAGCAGGAGCTCTTTCTCAGGACGCTGCAGTTCTCGCAGCAAGAGGCTTGAGAGTTCTTACAACTGAAGAGAAAAGCTACTTTAACAGCGTTATTGACTGTGCAAAGAGCGAAGACCCCGCAAAGGCGTTTGCAGGTCTTAACGCAACACTTCCCGACACGGAAGTTAACGCAATTTTCGACGATATTGCAGAAGCACATCCGCTTCTCAACATTGTTGACACGCAGAACACGGCGGCACTTATGAAGCTGCTTATCAATGCCAAGGGTCCTCAGGCAGCTATCTGGGGCGAGCTTAATTCAGCTATCACAAAGGAGCTTGAAGGCTCTGTTGAAGTTGTTGAGCTTACACTCGGCAAGCTTACAGCGTTTATGTATGTATCAAATGACATGCTTGAGCTGGGTCCCGTATGGCTTGAAAAGTACATCAGAACCTGTCTTGCAGAGAGCATCGGCTACGGTGTTGATGCAGGTCTTATCGGCGGCAAGGGCATTGCAGGCGAGCCTATCGGTATGATGAAGGACATCTCTGACGGGGTAAGTGTCAGCAGCACAACAGGCTATCCTGACAAGGAAGCAATCGAGATAACTTCTCTTGACCCTGTTACATACGGCACACTGCTTGCAAAGCTTGCAACGAGCAAAACAGGAAGAGCAAGAACAATCAGCTCTGTTGACTTTATCGTTAACCCTGTTGACTATTTTGAGAAAATTTTGCCAGCAAAGACGATGCTTCGTCAGGACGGTCTCTATCAGACAGACTGCGTACCTTTCCCGACCAACTTTATTCAGTGCGCCGATGTTCCCAAAGGCGGAGCAATAATCGGTCTCGGCAAGATGTACAAGTTCGGTCTTGGCAAGGGTAAGGGCGGCAAAATCGAGACAAGCGACGAGTATAAGTTCCTCGAGGACCTTACCACTTACAAGATTAAGCTGTACGGCACAGGCAGAGCAGTTGACGATAACTGCTTCCTCGTTCTTGACATCAGCGGTCTTTTGCCGCTTACTCAGGCTACAGCTGCCGCTGATACAGACGGCGAATAATACTATGGTGCTTGGAGGTTAAACAATGGCAATAAGCATTGAAATTATTAAAAGAGAGCTCAATGTGACCTGGGATGACTCACTCAATAATCAGAGGCTTACAGACCTTGAACAAAGAGCGGAAAAAATCCTTAATGATAAGGCGGGCAGAGAGCTTGATTTTAACACTCCGGGCACCGAGCAGCAGCTTTTATTTGACTTGTGCAAATATTTAAACAGCGACGCCTACAGTCAGTTCCTCATTGACTACTCTGAGGAATTGACGGCGTTGAGGCTCGGAGGTGTCGGAGATGAAGAAGAAGGAACCTGAGAAGGTTGCGTTCACAGACGGTCTTTTACAGCTCTTTTCACCGCTTGAGCCGCAGGTTGAAAAAGCACATTTCTACTTTTCGGACTATACGGTTGGCGTAAACCGCTTTTATTCTGCAATGCTTGCAGGCGTTGAGGTTGCAAGGTGTGTGAGAATTCCGCAGTCGAGCATAAAGCTTGACGGCACTGAAAGCGTTGTTATAGAGGGCGAAACCTACTATATAAAACAAATTCAGAAAAAGAATGACACATTCCCGAAAACACTGCTTTTGACACTCTCGGAGACGGGGTGAGCTTTTGTACTTTGAATTAAAAATCAAAAATGATGACCTTGTAAATACGCTTGACAGACTTGCCCGAACAGTACCGACAGCAGCATCGAAGGCTGTTGACGCTATGGCAAATGTCATAAGACCGGCGCTTATTGCAGCTGCTCCTTATGACGGAAGCGCCAATCACAAGGGCAAGCATTTAAAAGAGGTTATCAAACGAAGCAAAATAAAGCATTTAGCAGGCAGCACAATAACTTCAGTATGGCTTATGCCGAGAGGTATCCGTGGAGCAAAGAAAAGCCCCCGAGCTTCTAAAAACTGGGACGCTGACAAACAGATTTACAAGCTTGTTGTTGCAGAATTCGGCAGAAGTGATATGAGGGCAAAACCATTCTGGGAACCTACAGTTAACAAGTTAAGCGACGAAGCGGTTAATGCCGCTGTCGAGGTAATGCAGAAAGAGATGGACGGCAATGGACATTAAACAGCTTATCAATGAAATATCTCAAGAAGTGCAGCTTCCTTACCGTCGCTTATTCTGGGACAAAGACAAGGACGGCAGACAGCCGCCTGCGTATTTTGTCTGGAGGCGTGCCGGTGAAAAGTTCAAGGTTGAAAGCAACGACGAGGACGAAATAAGCAATATAACCGTAAAAATATCATTTTTTACGAATGAAGCGGCAGAAATCGACACTAAAGTTGCAGAAATCATTGCCGCTGCACGAAATAAAGGCTGCAAGGCTTATGAGCTTGACTTCGAGGATTACGAGAAGGAAACAAAATACTATCACAAGGAAATTGAAATAATTATTTTTTAGGAGGTAAAAAATGGAGAGAGTAAAAGGTAAGATTACCGCTATTCCGATAGGTCTTGACAATGTACATATTGCTGTACTTACCGCCGACCCTAAAGACGGAACAGCGGCTTATGCAACACCCGAATACCTTTCAAGAGCTCTGAGCGTTAATTTAACACCTATCTTAAAAGAGGGTGTGCTTGACTCTGACGACAATGTCGAAATCGACGAGTCAATGATTGCCGGATATACCGTAAGCTTCGGTACATCACAGCTTGACGATTACGCAAGAGCTAAAATTTTCGGACACAGAATCGACAGCACTGGCGGTCTTGTTGTGTCTAAGAACGATAAACCGCCCATTATTGCTCTTTTAGGCCGTTCAAAGCTTTCTGACAGAGTGAATTTTGAGTATTTCGCTCTTTACAAAGGCTCTTTCAAGCCCAACGCCGCTGAAAGAGAAACAGACAAGAGAGAGGGCACAACCTACAAGACAGAAACTGTCGAGGGTACATTCTACCCGAGAGAGTCAGACGGAAACATTAAATACACAATGCGTACCGACAACGAAAACTGCGACTCAACCAAAATTCAGAACTGGTTTACAGCGGTTCAGGAACCTGCAGCTGAAAGTGCAGAAGATAATTCTTCGGAAGATAATTCTTCGCAGGATAACGGCTGATTTTGCAGTTGACTGCAACAAAAAGGGGATAGCTTTTTGCTATCCCCTAAGTGTTAAAAATCTCAAATTACAGCTGAAGCTCTTTTACCAGGAGCGGAAAGGAAGCGGAAATGGGAAGAAAAGCTAAAAAGACCAAAATTTCAAGCTTAATTGTATATGAAGATGAAATTAAAGTAAACGGTCATACACGCCGTTTAGTATTTAATAACAGAGCCCTCGGTTATGCCGAGCAGTATTGCCGTCAAAACGGTTTTGAGCTTTCGGGTGAAGAATTGCTCGACGAAGTGTCAAGAGGCGTATTCAGGGCAATTTTTGCTGTTTTATACGGCACGGTTAAAGCAGGGCATAAGGGATATACATTCTCACAGTTCAAGAGTGAATTCAAAATTGACGGGCTTGTTATATATACAGAAAAAATAGCAAAAGGATTGTCAGAGTACTTATTTGAGAAAAGAGAGTTACCTGACGGAATAACGCTTGAAGCAGACGAAAAAAGCAGCGACATAGTGGGCGACTACTTCGAGCTTGCACGCAAGGTGCTTAAAATGACAGATGATGAAATATTGAACAGCTCACTCAGAATTATAGAGCAGAGGCTTAAATTCTCGCTCGGAATAGATGAACAGGACAGCAAGGCTGGGTACATTGACAGCGTGCCCGGATTTTAATATTAAGGCGGTGAAAAAATGTCAAACAAATCTGACTTAAGAGTTGTACTCGGTATAGACGGCGAGATGGAGTTTACCCGAAAAATGGACAAGCTCGCCCGTCAGCAAAAAGAGCTTAGGGCAGAAACAAGTCTTGCAATGGCGGCTCTTAATAAGGATGCAACAGCCTATGACAAGGCGCAGGTAAAATCAGAAAGCCTGTCAAAGCAGATTGAAATTCAAAAGCAAAGAGTACAGGAGCTTAAAAACGCTTACGAGAGAGCAACCGAGCAGGAAAACATTGACGAAGAGGTTGTGTCCCGTCTGAGAACTCAATATCTTCAGGCAGAAAGCTCTCTTAAAAACCTTGAAAAACAGCTTAAAGACGCAAATGACACTCTTGCCGAACACGGAAGCAAGGCAGGGCAGGCGGCTGAAAAGCTTGAGGATTTTTCAAAGAGAGCAAAAAAAGCAGGAGACGGACTCGAAAGCGCAGGTAAGACCTTAACAAAAGGTTTGACCGTGCCAATTATGGCAGCGGCTACAGCTGCAGCAAAATCCGCTATTGAATATGAGGACGCTTTTGCAGGCGTTAAAAAGACGGTAGAAGCAACCGAAGCAGAATACTCTGAAATGTCCGACAGCATTTTAGATATGTCAACCAAGCTTGCGACTTCAGCAAACGAAATTGCAGGGGTAGCAGAGACTGCCGGACAGCTTGGTATAAGCAAAGAAAATGTACTTGCATTTTCAGAGGTTATGGTTAAGCTCGGAATGAGCACCAATCTCAGCGCAGAGGAAGCGGCAACAGCACTTGCAAAGCTTGCAAATATAACAGGAATGAGCGCCGACAAGTACGACGACCTGGGCAATGTTATAGTTAAGCTCGGTAACAATTACGCTACAACAGAAGCGGATATTGTCAATATGGCGACAAGGCTCGCATCAACAGGTGCGGTTGTCGGATATACAGAGCCTCAGATGATGGCTATTGCTACTGCTCTTTCATCGGTTGGTATCGAAGCGGAAGCAGGCGGCTCTGCTTTTTCAAAGCTTTCCAAGCAGGTAGCTCTTGCCGTTGCAGAAGGCGGCAAGGACCTTGACAAATGGGCGAGAGTTGCAGGCGTAAGCTCACAGGAATTCAAGAAAGCTTATGAAGAGGACGCTCTCGGCGCTCTTAATATGTTCATTAAGGGCTTGAACGATACGAGCAGACTCGGTGAGAATTCAATTTCAATTCTTGCCGATATGGGAATAAAAGAGGTAAGACTGTCGAATGCTGTACTTGCGCTTGCAGGCAGTGAGGACATCCTCGGCAAAGCTCTCAATGACGCAAACAGCGAATGGCAAAACGGTAATGCTTTACAGGAAGAAGCGTCTAAAAGGCTTGAAACAACTAAATCCAAAGCCGAAAACGCAAAGAACGAGCTTATAAAAACAGCTGTAAAGCTTGGCGATAACTTCTTGCCTACAATAGCTGATATAGCGAAGCATGTAGGCGAGCTTGCTGATAAGTTCGGTGAGCTTCCGCCCGAAACGCAGAAGAGCATTGCAAAATTTGCATTGTTTGTAGCTTCAGCAGGTCCTACCGTCACGGTGCTTGGCAAGGTAACCAACGGCATAGGCTCGGTAACAAGCGCAGGCTCGAAAGCGCTTAAAACATTCTCACAGATTAAGGCAGGTACCTATACAGGTCCGCTCTCAAATCTTGTTAAAGGTTTGAGCGACGCATCGGGTGCTACAGGTGACCTTGCAGGTGCTTCGTCAGGGCTTGCAGGTCTGCTCTCGTCAAGCGGTCCGCTTTTAATAGGCTTCGGTCTTGCCGCCGCCGTTGCAGGCACAATGTACTGGGCTTACCATCAGAGTACCGAGGGTACGAGAGAGCTTGGCAAAGAAATCGACAACATCTGCGGAAAATTCGGCCAGCTTGATGATGCTGTAGCTTCAGCTACAAATCTGTTAGACGGCTTGAGCGACTCTGCAGTCGGAATAAACGCAGCGGCTAAAGCGGATGTCGAAAAGCAAATTGACGATATACAGAAGATTATATCTGACATTGCACAGAGAGCTTCTCTTGAACGCAGAGATTATACTCAGGCTGAGCTTGACAGGCTGCATGAGCTGTTCGGCTTGATGCGCTCTTTGAGTGAGCAGGAGCTTGAGCTTGCCGGGGCAAGACAAAATGCCGCCATGACTATGGCAAGAACCGAAACCGACTACAGTAAGCAGAACGCCGAGGACCTTATCAAGACAGCGCAGGAAGCCAAAGACGAGGTTATAAGGCTTGCCAATGAGCAGTACAACGAAAAAATTCTGCTTGCAGAGCAGGCTTTCAATGACGAACACACTATAAACAAGCAGGAATACAATAAGCAGATTGAAGATGCAATAGAAGATAAAGATGCTGCTTTGAGAATAGCCAACGATAAGTACAGCGAGACGCTGACAATAATTACTAACGGTTATTACGACCAGGAGTTCGCAGAGAATGAACACCTGCAGAAAATAATAGAGCTTAACGAAGAAAAAAAGAAAATCGAGGAATATTATGCTCAAGAGTCTGCAAATGTTGCTATCTGGGACACTAACAGCAGAACAGCACTTGAACAAGCAAAGGCAGATGCTCTTAATAATATTAACAAGCAAATTTCAAACAACTTTAAAGAGTTAAACGACGATGAAGTTGCAGAGCTTCTCGAAATGCAGGCAAACACAGAGCTTTACGGCGGCAAGGTAAACAGTAAGGCGCAGTCTTTTGCAGACGCTTTTATCGGTTGTTTTGACGATATGCCCCGTAAAATGAGAAAGTCGGCGACTGACTCTGTTCAAGGTATGCTTGACGGCTTGAATGAGAAAGAGCCGAGCTTATTCAAAAAGGCTTCTAATCTTGCCGAAGGTTTTATCAGCCGAATTAAAAAGAAATTGCAGATTGCGTCACCTTCGAAGGTTACAAAGCAGCTGTTCAAATTTGCCGTTCAAGGCGGCGAGGTCGGCGTTGACGAGGAAGCCCCCGAGCTTATGAAATCGGCAGAAGCTCTTACAGATGATTTTATAAAGCAATTCGAGGGTATCAATCCTCAACTCAGCGCAAGACTGCAGTTAAGTGCCGAAAGACTTTCAAACCTTAATGTCGAAGGCAGACTTGCCAGAGCAAAACAGACTGCCGACAGAGCAATTAACACTCTTTCAAGAGAAAGCGGCAGCGTCACAAATAACAGCTCAACGACTAATACAGAAGTCGGCGGCATTGTAGGCTTAAGAATTGACAATGTAAATGTAAACAATGAGAGCGACATAAACAATCTTGCAAGCAAGGTCGTTGAACAGCTTGTTGATATGTTCAGTGCAAGAGGTATAAAAATATGAAAAATTTCTTTATTTTTAACGGGAAAGACAGCAGGGATTTTGACATTCAGCTTGGGGAATACCCGCCGATAGTGAAGCCGAGAGAAAGAATAGAGCCGGTTACCGTTCCCGGACGAAGCGGAACACTGCATTTAAAGGAAGGCGAGTATATTTATGACAGCTATGTAAAGCCTTTCAATATTGTTGCTCTCGACGAGTCGAGAATTGACGAGATTAAAGACTGGCTACAGGGTAGCGGTGAGCTTATTATAGGGAATGAACTTGACTGGATATATGACGCTTATATTTTTGAACAGCTTGAATTTACCCGTTTTTTCCGAGGTTGGCACAGAGCTTCTCTGAATATTGAAGTTCAGTCTTTCAAGAAGTCCAAAAATGTCATAAAAAAAGAATTAGAGTGGCTTGTAGACAATGTTGTAACAAGCAACTCTGATTTACCGTTGCCATTTAAAATAAACCTTTATGAACCTCAAGGTGCAGTCTTTACTCTTCTTATTAACGGGTTAAAATGGAGAACGGCAATTTCAGGCGGAATGGAACCGTTAGGTACGCCATATTTTGTTTGCTTTGACGGCGGCAAAGGTGAAGTTTCGTATATTTATGATGATGACCCGGAAAACAAACAACTTATCGCCACTAAATCTTTCGCAGAAAAGCTGCCTTTGTATTTAAATAAAGGGGAAAACATAGTCACTTTAGCATCACCGTCAAGGGGTGGACTTAAAGCAGAAATTGAATATAGGGAGTTAAACTTATGATAACTATATTCGATAAAAATGAAGCAGGTTTTGACGGAATATACTATTTAGCTTTATCGCCCCTTAAGTGTATAGCTCACGGCGAGCTAAATGGTGACTTAAGCGTAGAGCTTACTATGAGTAATGATGCCCGCAAAATTGAGCTTGAGCAGATAATTACTGCACCGCTGCCGTCATACAGCCAAAATCAGGCGTTCAGAATAAATAAGTCTGAAAAGTCATTAAGTGCAAAAGCGATAACATATAAAGGTAAACATATTTTTTATGACCTTGAGGACAATTTTATTATTGACAAAAGACCTACCGATGCAAGTCCACAGCAGGCACTTGAACGCTTTTTAGAGGGGTTAAGCTATTCAACGCCGTTCAGTATAGGTGAAGTGTTCACAGGCAGCAATAACACGGCGTACTGGGAATATAAAAATCCCGTCGAGGCGTTGCTCGGAACGGATGATAACAGTTTTATAAACCGCTGGGGCGGAGAATTTAAGCGTGACAACTATAAAATCAACTGTTATGACAGGTTGTCTCAGACGACAGAAGAAGACGGAAACAGAATTTTTGTCGGCAGAGAAGTGCTGGACATGAACATAACTACAAGCGTTGAAAATATTGTAACACGAATTATACCGACAGGGTTAAATAGTGATAACAGCATTGTAAAGCTTCCAGAAATATATGTTGACTCGCCGCATATCAGTGATTATGCACAGCCTAAAATCAAGCGTATACACTATAGCTGGCTTAAGTTGGGGGAAGGTGGGCGCTCGACGCTTGAACAAATCTATGTTGAGTTGCGCCGTTGTGCACAGGCTGAATTTGCCAAGGGCATTGACCTGCCTCAGATAAGCGGACAAATTAACATTGTTGAGCTTGCAAAAACGGTTGAATATGAAAAGTATGCAGAATTGTTCAGAGTACTGCCATATGACGATTTTATTGTTGTTGACAGCGACGGGAACGAGTATTCTGCAAGGCTTACAGCTTTTGACTATGACTGTATAGCCGAGCAATATATAAATTTGCACATAGGCAATGTTAACACTGCTTCTAATTTTGAAAAGCTTATTAAAGCCATTAAATAATAGAAAGGACGATAAAAAATGACTGAAATTGTGCGCAAAGTAGACCTCTGGTTGTCTAATGCAAATACGGTAATAACGCCCGTGCAAAATGACGCCGGCAGCAGATTTGTTGTTGCACAGCTTACTGTCGAAGGTAAGCCGTACAGCGTACCGTCAAATGCAACTTTTATGCTTGCTGTTCGGAAGCCTGATGAAACAGTTACATTGACAGCTGCTCAGGCGGTTGACAATAAGATAGTTGCAGAGCTGACAAATCAGACACTTGCAGTAAGCGGAATTGCAGATGCACAGATTATAATTTATGTCGGTGAGTCTGTTTTGAGGACACCGCCGTTCAAACTCAGAGTGCTTGAATGTATAGTTACTGACGGCGTTATAGAAAGCACTGATGAATTCAGCGCACTTACAGAGCTGCTTAATAGCTTTATGCGACTGAAAAATATAAAAAATCTTAAAACGAGCAAATGTCCATTGTATGTTGACACCTCTGATTTTTTGGTATACAGAAAAAGGTCAGCGACCATTGAAAACCGCAATTTTACTTTCAACGGTACTGCAGGCAGCGGAGTTTTACATTTATCAAATAATAGTTTAACTTTTACAGATGCGATGCGTTACACGGCAATGGTTGTTGCTTATTCCGGTGATAATTCGAACAAATATACCGTTTGCCACATTACAGATTTCGATAATGAAAATCAAACATTGACAGTTTATCCTGCGCTTGAATATGACGAAACAGACGGAATTCTTTGTGCTTTCGTTAAAAATGCACAGCACTTAACAGAAACAGGTTTTAAAGCATATGCACAGTATATTTACAAGCAAAATCCAAAACACTGTGAAAAGACCGCTTATATGTACAGATATTTACCTGTTAACGAGACGGTACCGACAAAACCAACCCCGCCGTTCAGCATAATCGGAACAGCTTACAACAATAAGCGTGTAGGCATAGGCAAAGCAGATAGCAGCTTTCCTTTTTTATCCCAAACACTTTATGATTTAATGCTTGCAGCTTCGTCTGATTCAGCTGTTGAAGAGGTCGGAATTGAGTGGGAAGTGGATTTAAAGGGTCAGGACGGTTATTTTGAAGGGTTTATCGGCAACGGATATAGAAGCGCAGGCAGTTACGGTTATTCAGTGCCGAAAGATGAAAATTATCCTTTAATAATAGAGTGGTATCTTGACGGTATACTCTCACAGACAATCACAAAGACGACAAACACAGTTGAAAGAATTTGTTTTGATTTTGCTGCACATAATCAAAAAGCAAAAATAAAAATATATTACCCCAACGGTGTTCGTAGTAATACAGATAACCTTTCAATAGGCAACCTAACATTTTATGTTAATGAATATGAACACAATAACACTTTAATACCCTACGGCTCATCAGTAACGATGATTTGCGACAGCTGGGGCGCTAACGAACAAGGAGCTACAGGCACAGAATTACAAAGAATGATTAACAAAGATGTAGGCTACGAGACATCCTTTCACAATCGTTCAGTTGGTGGAATGACTGCACTCTGGGGCAAGGGCAGATTTTATGATTTTGCTCATAAGGATAACGCATCAGCCGTTATATTTGATTTTGCCATCAACGACCTTAACGGTATAAATCAAGGTGCGACAGGAACATTCACTAACGACAATGGTACTGTTTACGAACTTTACGAAAAAACAGTTTCAGAATATATTTCCGCAATAAGAAGTTTAATGAAAATGAGCATTAGCAACAACATGCTTCCAATTTGGGCAGGATGCTTTTTCCTTAGTTCTTTTACGGAGGCGCAAGCTCGCTTTTATGAAGATATTCCGGAGGTGGAATGATGAATAACGAAGAATTAACCGTAAAGGTTACAGAAATTGACAGTCGCTCGAAATCAAACTCTCATCGTCTCAACGAAGTGGAAGAGCGACTTGCCGAAAATGAAAAACTCACCCAAAGCGTAGCACTGATAGCTCAGCGACAAGATACAATTGAAAGTGATGTTAAGGAAATAAAGGGAGATGTTAAATCTCTGACAGCAAAGCCCGGTAAACGCTGGGATTCAATTGTAGAAAAAGCATTGCTTGTTATTGTTGCTGCAATCATAGGTTATGTGATTAAGCAAATGGGATTTTAACTATAAGGAGGTAAAAAAATGAAAATTAACTGGAAAGAAAGACTTAAAAACAAAGTGTTTGTTGCGTCAATGATAGCGCTCGTAATCAGCTTTGTTTACAATGTTCTGGATATGCTTGACATTGTACCTGCTGTATCGGAAAGCGTTGTTCTGAGCTTTGCGGACATTGCTATTAAATTCCTTTCTGGAATAGGTATTCTCACAGACCCTACAACCGTAGGTTTAAGCGACAGTGCAAGAGCTCTTACATACGGTACAGCTGAAGATGTACGCAGAATTGACGACAACGAAGAAGGTGAAGTCAATGAATAAGACAGTATGCTTAGATGCAGGTCATTATAAGGGTTACAATCCGTACCCTGCAGCAAAAGGTTATTATGAAGGCAATCAGATGTGGAAGCTTGCTAATTACCTTAAGCCTGCCCTTGAACGCTGCGGAGTAAAAGTCGTAATGACAAAGACAAGCCTTGAAGCAAACCCGGGACTCACAACAAGAGGAGCAACCGCCGGAAAAAACAAAGCCGATTTATTCATCAGCTTACACTCAAACGCTGTCGCAAGCTCTGTTAACGACAAAATAATCGGCGTTGAGTGTTACTATTCGATATTCAATGAGAACAGCAAGGCACTCGCCGCTAATCTCTGTAATACGGTTGCACAGGTTATGCATACGGACAACAGAGGAGCAAGGACACGCAGAGGGTCAGGCAATTGGGATTATTACAGCGTAATTAAGGGTGCTGTTGACTCAGGCTGCAAGACAGCTTTCTTAATTGAACACGGTTTCCATACTTCGCATCACGATGCAGCGTTTCTTATTATAGACAGCAACCTTAAAAAACTTGCCGAAGCGGAAGCAAAGACAATATGCGCTTGGCTTGGCGTTGCATACAAAGAAGAGGCAACAATAACAAAGCCTGCTACATCAGCAAGCTCAGCAGCAGTGCCGAGTGGTAGCTTTCTCGTGAGAGTTAAGGACGATGACCTTAATATCCGAAGCGGTCCCGGTACTCAGTATAAGGTTGTCGGTCAGATAAGAGACCACGGCACATATACCATTACCAAGACCGAGGGTAAGCCTGTCGGACAGCCCGGCAGCTGGGGCAAACTTAAAAGTGGCATCGGTTTTATCAGTCTTAACAAAAAATATGTTGAGGTAAAAAAATAAACATAAAAAGGGGAGAGCTATTTGCTCTCCCTGTTTTTGAATCTGTTATCGACCCAAGGTTCATCTTCATCAATAAGCCACATCTTTCCAATTTTAATTGCGGGAATTAACCCTCGCTTTATTTTATGCCGAACAGTCGAAGCGTCTACATTATGCTTCTTCGCATAATCAGTTACCGTCATCTTATGCCGAGCGTAAGACCTGCCATAATATGCCGACTCTTCTGCTTCCACTATATCATTATTGCAAGCTGTAACGGCTTCTTTGAATGTTCGATATTCAACAAGATAGCCAGAGCCTATTGATAAGCAGTTCTTGAATGCCTTTGCACAAATAAAGCGTCCATCATTGTTAATGAATACAGCATATTCGTCACTTACCTTAATAGCGAAAAATTCAATTGAGCCCACCACATATATGAATTGTTCACCTTTTTTTAATTCGTCATATCCGCTTAATTTGTTTAAGCCGTTTTCTTTTATTGTCTTCATATTTTACTCCTTTAATCAATAACGAAAGGCTTTCCAAAAGTAAAGAATATTTCGTCGTCCTCAATATTATTGGCAATTAAGTTAGCGAATTTCGCTTTTTTTCCGTCGATAACAAGGCTGTCCTCTCGTCTGCCCTCTTTAATTCTTGTAACTGTTGCTCCTATTGTTCCGACATAGAGTTTATCGTCAACAAGCGTGAATTCTGCGTTTTCTTTTATGATTCGCTGGAATGTACAAGGTTCGCCATTGCCGTATGCGGCGTGTTGTACATCCGATGTTCTAATTTCCTTTAATACCTTTTTAATTTCATTTTTTGTGATTTTCATAATTTTTTCCTTTCTTTTTTTGGGGGTGTTCCCCTTAGTTCTCTTATATAATACCACGATAACAGGACAATGTCAAGTGCTTTTTTTATTTTTTTTAAAAAAATTATAGAATAATAACAAACAGCAATACGGCGGACCCGACGGT